>Ga0209930_1001068_pt1 | contig 48454 bp, 50 predicted proteins | sample ThiBiot_500_biof_2_FD_183948 | JGI IMG/M metagenome (GOLD analysis project Ga0209930, IMG submission 183948) | Wastewater bioreactor microbial communities from Cape Town, South Africa - Thiocy_cont_500_biof (SPAdes) | ecosystem: Engineered > Bioreactor > Thiocyanate-remediating >...
GATTCGCGCATCGACGGCACGCGCCGCCGCACCGAGGCCTTCATCGACAGCGTGTGCGGGGTGCACGCGTGAGCGGGCGGGTCGTCGTCATCGGCGACGCGCTCATCGACGAGCTCCGCGACGACACCGGCGTGCGCGAGTTCGTCGGCGGTGCGGCGCTGAACGTCGCCGTGGGCCTCAGTCGCCTCGGCGTGCCCACCACGCTCATCGCGATGGTCGGCGAGGACGAGGCGGGCGAACACATCCGCGCCTACCTGGGCGACTTCGGCGTCGACCTGCTCGCGACGCCCTCGACCCTGGGCAGCTCCCGCGCGGTCTCGACCCGATCGGGTGGAGGCGAGCCCGAGTACGTCTTCAACGCCGCGGCGCAGGGTCGCCGCATCCGATTCGGTGCCGCGGAGCGGCAGGCGATCGCGGACGCACCCGTGACCGTGGTGAGCTGCTTCCCGTTCGACGATGTCGCGCAGACGCTCGAGCTCGCGGCATCCGTCGAGGATGTCGACGGCACGCTCGTCATCGATCCGAACCCGCGGTCGGGGATGATGCACGATCGGGCGGAGTTCGTGCGCGGCTTCGAGCAGCTGGCGGCGCGCTGCGCGCTCGTGAAGGTGGGGGAGGACGACGCGACGCTGCTTTACGGCACCCCGCTCGACGATCTCCGCGCGCGCCTGATCGACCTCGGTGCCGACGCGGTGCTGGCGACCTACGGCGCGGCGGGCGCGGCGGTCGAGGCCGGCGACGTGATCGTGACGAAGCCGATCTCGGATGCGCCGGGCCGCGTGATCGACACGATGGGCGGCGGTGACGCGGTGCTGGCCTCCGTCGTGAGCGCCTTCGTGCACGGAGCACCGGTGACCGAGGACGACTGGGATGCGGTGCTCCAGACCGCCATGGACGTCGCGGCCGCGACGGTGCGGTTCGAGGGCGCGCTCCTTCGTCTTCCGTCGGCTCTCACGGGCATCGATCTCGACCGCATCGGCACCTGAGAGCGCCCGTCGGCGGTGGTTCACGTCCGCCGGTGAGTGCAGGTAATATGGATTCTCGCGCCTCCGGTCGACTGCAAAAGCCGGGCGGGTGCGCCTGGCGAGTTACCCAAGCGGCCAAAGGGATCTGACTGTAAATCAGCCGTCTTAGACTTCGGGGGTTCGAATCCCTCACTCGCCACCAGACGAACGAAGCGCCCCCGCAGTGGGGCGCTTTGTTCGTCTACGGAAGCTGAGCGGGATTCGGGGAGGAGCCCCGCGTAGCGGAGTGACCGAGTCCCTCACTCGCCACCGTTTACGGCGACGAGCGCTGCGGGTCGCGGTCGGTCGCCCTCTCCTGCACAGCGCGCGCCGGCGGATCCGGTCGTGATCGGCTCCGCCTCCTCCCTCCCGCCGGTGGAGGCCCGCGTGTCAGGATGGGCAGTGCGGACACCGCCCGCCGACGAGAGGATCGCCATGACCGTTCCCAGTCCGACGCCGACGAAAGACGCGTCGAACGCCCGCCTCCTGCGGATCGCGATCTGGGTCGCGATCGGCGCGCTGATCGCCGCGGCGGTCGTATGCGTGGTCATGGTCCTGGTCGGTTCGGCGAATGGCATCATCGGCCGCGCGTTCCTCACGATCCTGCTGCTCGCGGCGTTCGCCGGCGTCGCGCTGCTCGACGCGCACCTGGCTCCACGCAGGCCCGTGTGGTTCGCCCTGCTGAGCATGGTCGTGTGGGTGCTCACACTGCTGATCGGCGCCGTGATGATCTGGCTGCCCGAGCGGCGGTTCTTCGACGACTTCACCTCGTACGGGACGGGCTTCGGCCGGTTCTTCTCCTTCCTCTTCATCGTGCTGATCCTTCAGCTCGCCGTCCTCCACGTCCGCCTCTACACGAAGGCGCTCGCCCGTCGACGGACGCCGTTCACGAACATCGTCGGCTGGGTCACGCTCGTGCTGGTCGGCCTCCTCGCGATCATGCTGGTCTTCCCGCTCATGCTCAACGAGTGGATCGAGTACCACGACATCTACTGGCGTCTCACTGTGGCCGTCGCCATCCTCGCCGCCGTCGGCACGGCGCTGGTCCCGCTCGTCAACGCTCTGTTCGCCCCCCGTGCTCCGCGCATCGTCCCCGTCGCCACCGGGTGGCCGACCTACGCCGACGGGCGGACGCCGCTCCCGGTGCTTCCGGACGGCACGCCCGACTGGAACGCCTACTACACGGGATACCCGACCGTCACCGCGCCGGCGCTGCCGCCGGCCGCCCAGGGTCAGCCGTGGCCCGCGCCGCCGCAGGCGTGGGCACCGCCCGCGCCGGAGCAGCAATGGACGGTCGACCAGCAGTGGCCTGCGCCCGCGCCGGGTCAGCCGAGCTACCCCGGCGAGCCGCCGCTCCCGCCGCAGCCTCCGGTCCCGGGCCAGCCCCCGGTCCCGCCGCAGCCTCCGGTCCCGGGTCAGCCTCCGGTCCCGGGTCAGCCTCCGGTCCCGGGTCAGCCTCCGCTCCCGGGTCAGCCTCCGGTCCTGGGTCAGCCTCCGGTCCCGGGCCAGCCGCCGGCACCCGGCGAGCCGAGCCCGGTCCCGCCTGCCCCTGAGCCCCCTCAGGCTCCGCCCCAGGCTCCGCAGCCGCCGCAGGATCAGCCGCCGGTGTCCGGCCAGCCCGGATACCCGCCGCCCCCGCCGCTGCCGCCGCAGTAGGGTCGATCGACGAGAGGGCCGCATCCCGACGGTGCGGCCCTCTCGCGCGCCAGGGCGACGCTCAGGCGAGCAGTTCGAGCACGGCCTGTGCGGCGTTGTGTCCGCCGATGCCGCTGACGGCGCCGCCGCGCCGCGCGCCCGACCCGCACAGCAGGATCCGGTCGTGCGCGGTCGCCACGCCCCACCGTTGCGCGGGGGTGTCGAGCGCCTCGGAGTCTTCGGCCCATGGCCACGACAGCGCACCGTGGAAGATGTCGCCGCCCACCATGCCGAGCGACGCGGCGAGGTCCGCCGTCGTGCGCGCCTCGATGCACGGACTGCCGTTCGGTGTCTCGTACAGGCAGTCGGCGAGCGGCTCGGCCAACACCGAATCGAGCGAACGCTCCGCGGCGGCGAGGAGGGCCGCGCGCGCGGCATCCGGATCCGTCCCGTCGACCAGACGATGCGGCACCTGCAGACCGAACAGTGTCAGCGTCTGCGCCCCCGACGCGCGCAGCTCCGGGCCGAGGATCGACGGATCCGTGAGCGAGTGGCAGTAGATCTCGGCGGGGAGCGGATCGGGGATGCCGCCGGCCGTCGCCACGGCGTACGCGGCGTCCAACTGAGTCATCGTCTCGTTCACGTGGAACGTGCCCGCGAATGCCGCCTCCGGCGCGACCGCGGTGTCGCGGAGGCGGGGGAGCCGCCGCAGCAGCATGTTCACCTTCACCTGGGCGCCCTCGGGCGTCTCCGGAGTCGAGGGTTCTCCCGCTCCGCCTGCACGCAGCAGCTCGGCGAGCACCGCCGGTCCGACGCCGCTGAGCACGACGCGGCCGCGGAGCGTCTCGCCCTCGGTCCGCACCTCGCCATCGGGGGAGACGGACAGGACCTCCTGGTTCGCGCGCAGATCCGCCCCCGCGGCCCGCGCCGCGCGCTCGAGCTCACCCGACACCGCACCCATCCCGCCTACGGGAACGTCCCAGTCGCCGGTGCCTCCGCCGATGACGTGGTAGAGGAAGCAGCGGTTCTGTCGCAGCGACGGGTCGTCCGCTGCGGCGAAGGTGCCGATGAGCCCGTCGGTGAGCGCGATCCCGCGGGCGATGTCCGTGTCCAGCGAGGCGCGGATGAGGCCCCCGAGCGGGCGCTCCACGAGGTCCGCCCAGAGCTCGTCGCCGATCTGCGCTCGCACCGCGGACGCGGGCCGCAGCGGCTCGGTCATCATGGGGAACAGCGTCCGCGCGGCCGGAGTCAGCCGGCGCCCGAGGTCCGCGAACCGCGCGGCCTCGGTCGGGTCGCCGGTGACCCGGGCGAACGAGGACGCGGTGGCTGCGGCATCCGCCGTATCGATCAGGATGCCGCGGTCGGGCGCGTGCGGATCGGGTGTGTACGAGGAGTAGCGGCGGCGGCGCAGCGCGATCCGCAGCCTTAGGTCGTCGATGACCGTCCGGGGGAGCAGGCTCACGAGGTACGAGTAGCGGGACAGGCGCGCGTCGACCCCCGCCCACGGGCGCTCGGAGACTGCCGCGCCGCCGAGGTGGTCGAGTCGCTCGAGCACCACCACGGAGAGTCCGGTGCGGGCGAGGTAGGCGGCGGCGACGAGTGCGTTGTGTCCGCCGCCGACGATGACGACATCGTGCGTGGAGGGCGCGGTGGTACGGGAGGTCATCCGTCCACGTTATGCGCGACGCGGGCCGGGGCGCGGAGAATCCACCTGTTCTGGGGGGCCGCATCGGTGGTCACGGCCGGGCGCGCAGCGCGGCGACTACCGTGGGACGCATGGCGCTGGACGACGAACTCGCACTCATCGGCATCCGCATCGCTCGCGAAGCGGGGGAGCTCGCCCGACGACGACGCGCCGAGGGCGTCCGCATCGCGGCGACGAAGTCCGGCGTCGCCGACATCGTGACCGCGGCGGACCGCGAGGTGGAGGCGCTCATCCGGGCGCGCTTGGCCGAGGTGCGCCCCGACGACGGCTTCTTCGGCGAGGAATCGGATGCCGCGCAGGGCACTTCCGGGATCACGTGGGTCGTCGACCCCATCGACGGCACCGTCAATTACGCGTACGGCATCCCCGCGTACGCCGTGAGCATCGCGGCGGTGAGCGGAGAGCGGGACCCGGAACGGTGGACGGCGCTCGCCGGTGCGGTCTACTCGCCCGCGACGGACGAGCTGTTCCACGCGACCCGTGGGGGCGGCGCGTGGCTCGACCGCGGTCGGGACGCGCAGCCGGAACGTCTCGCCGTCAATCCGGGGCCGTGGGCGGCAGGCGCCCTCCTCGCGACCGGCTTCGGATACGACCCCGCGACCCACGCGGGCGACCTCGCCCGCCTTGCGACGGTGATGCCGCTCGCGCGGGACATCCGGCGGATCGGAGCGGCCTCGCTCGACCTCGCCTTCGTCGCCGCCGGCCGACTCGACGGCTATTTCGAGCGCGGGCTCAACCCCTGGGATCATGCCGCGGGCGTCCTGCTGGTCACCGAAGCCGGGGGTCGTGTGGGCGGGAGCCCCGGCGATCGGCCGGGGAAGGCCATGACGATCGCCGCGGGCGGCGACCTCTACACAGCCCTGGTCGAGGCGATCGCAATCCACTGATCGCCCGGAGGGGGCGGTTCTCGCATGGCATTCTCAGGCCTATCGAGGTAGTGTTTACCCGTTCGTTACTTTCGCCGGCCCCCCATACGGCGAAGGTGATCATAAGCCCGACGTACGACCGCTGCCCCCCGACAGCGACACGACCCGAGAGTTTCGCTTTTGTCTTTCGACGCCCCTCAGGCTGGTTCTGCGCCCACGCGCCGGTCGGCCCGCACCGCTTCGATGCCCGTTCAGGCCACGACGGACGCTTCAGGGACCTCGCGCGCAGAGCTTCGCCGCCGCACCGGCCAGCAGGCCACCGTCCGCCCCGCCGTCGTGTGGGGGCGGGATGCCGCGACCGCCGGCCCCTCGGAGACCTCGACCGTCGAGAAGCCCACAATCCTTCCCGTGGCCGCACCAGAGGTGACGACCACCACCGCAGAGGCGGAGCAGCCTCTCACCCGACGCCGGGCCCGCACTCTCGCGAAGCCCGGCGTTTCCACGTCTGATGTCCTTCCTGTGGTCTCCGACACCGTTGCCGAGGTCGTCGAGCCTTCGGGCGTCGACGGCGTCTCGTCAACGGCGGCCGAGGCATCCGTCGCGCCGGAGTCGATCGTCGCCTCCACGGCCGAGCAGGTCGCCGAGGCGCCGGTCGCCGTGCCCGTCATGGTCGAGCCCACGCCGCACGTCGCGGCAGAGCCCGCCCAGGTCACGGCGCCGTTCGAGCTGCTCGAGCCGGTCGACGTGCCTGCGCCCGCGAGCGTGTCGCCGGCCGACGAGCGTGTCCGGGCCGAGGGAGCCGAGGCATCCGGTGTCGACGCCTTCGAGGCCGCGGCCCGCCTCTTCTCCTTCACCGGCGAGACGCCCGTGCAGCGCCCCGCCGCAGAGCCGATTGCGCAGCAGCTCGCCGACGAGCCGGCCGCCGAGGCATCCGGGACGCCTGCCGGTCACCACCGGGCGAAGAAGCGTACGCCTCGTCGTACGTCGGCTCCCGCCTCCCGCGCCACGCGTACGCGGCCGACGGGCAAGCGCATTGCCGCCGCCTCGTTCTCCGTGGCGGTCGTGGGCGTCGTGGGGCTCCTCACGGTCGGGATGACGCTCCCGCAGCAGGCGATCGCCGCCGTCAGCAGCGACGACACCGTGACGAACGCCGCAGCCACGCAGATGGCGGGCGACGTGGCCGCGAACGACACCGCCAAGATCCAGGCCTACGTCGCGCCGGCCGATGCCGCGCCGGTGTCGAGCGACGACCTCGACCGCTCCGGCAACTACAGCACGGGCACATTGGTCGAGCTCGCCGGCACGACGGGCATCTCCAACCTGTCGAGCAAGTGGTTCACCAACAACCCGGCGTGCGCGGTGCAGTGGCCCTTCGCCGTCGGCGTTCCGATCACGTACGGCTTCGGTCCGCGGCCCGGCGAGTTCCACGAGGGCGTCGACTTCACGCCCGGCGCGGGTGCGCACATCCAGGCCATCGCCGATGGCACTGTCCGCGTCGCGACGGAGGCCGGTGGCGGCTACGGCGTGATGATCATCATCGATCACATCATCGACGGCAAGCTCGTCTCCAGCCGCTACGCCCACATGCAGCACGGTTCGCTGCAGGTGCACGCGGGTGAGAAGGTGCAGGTCGGCCAGTACATCGGCCGGACCGGCAACACCGGCTTCTCGTTCGGTGCGCACACGCACCTCGAGATCCTCCAGAACGGCGTGACGCCGATCGATCCGCTGCCCTGGCTGCACCAGCACGCCACCTGCTGATCGGCTCCGGTCGATTGAAGAGGCGGCCGTCGGCTCTGATATCCTCTTCTAGTTGCCTGGACGCGTCCGGGCACGCCCCGATAGCTCAGTGGCAGAGCACTTCCATGGTAAGGAAGGGGTCGTCAGTTCAATCCTGACTCGGGGCTCGCAGCATCCGAATCTTTGATTGCGGATGCGTCGCGGCAGGGTAGCTCAGTTGGTGAGAGCGCACGACTCATAATCGTGAGGTCGCGGGTTCAAGCCCCGCTCCTGCTACAGAATATTGGGAACCTGGCGTTTCGGCTCCGCCCAACCCAGCTATTACCCAGCGAAATGCGAGCGCTATGCTCGCGTCCATGGGGACTGAGTACTGGTACGTGCATCTTCCTTCTGGGGCAAAGTTGCGCGGCGAGACGCCGATGGATGCCATCAACCGCGAGCTCAATGAACTTGTCGGCCGCGGGTGGGAGCCGGTAAGCATCACCTCGCCATACCCGAACCAGTCGATCTACGTGATGCTCAAGAAGGTTCCGTCATGAGCGACCGGAGCCTCCCCGGCGTGCAGCGCAAGCGCGGGGGAATCCCTCCCTGGGGCATCCTTCTGATCGTCGGCGCGGTGGTGCTCTTGATCTGGGTCGTGGCCGCCTCCGCCGGGGGCGGCTCGCGCTCTGGCGATGGAGGCGATTCCAAGTACACGCAGACGTGGGGCAAGAGCTACTCGGACACCAGCTGCAACGACTGGAACACCGCTATGAGCGAGAAGCAGCGATGGGCGGCAGCTGCCGACATGCTCACGGGCGCGCGGAACAAAGGCGATGGCGGAGAAGGCGTCCCCCCAGACTCCCTCGTCGATGTGTTTGAGAGCGGGATCACCACCGCCTGCATCACGGATGGCCCGATCACTGACATCGCGGTTGGCCTCTACCTCACCGAAAGGCAGCGCTTCGCCCCGTAACCCGGTGCGCGGTGATCGCGTCGTGCGCCTGCCCCTCGAGCGACGCCGCCGCGCGGCGTAGGAGCACGTAGTACCGCACCGGCGTGACCCCCAGATGCCGACGGATCGCTTCCTCCTTGCGGCCGGAGTGCCGCGGCCACGCTTGCTCGAAGTCGAGCAGGTCACGCTCCCGTCACGAGCTCAGCCTGGTGTAGCGCCGCAGGAACTGGACGCGGGTGCATCCTCCACTGCGCGTGTCGTCCAGCGTGCACCACCCAACCTCGGCCCCACCGAGCCACTCGTCTCCGTAGACGACGTAGACGAGGGAACCGTCGCTGTTGCGCATCCACACGTCCCCACGCCTCACAACAGGCGGCTCCCCAGTCCCCATCCCTGCATCTTCCCTGAGGGGTCCGACATTGCCCTACGCTGTGGCGATGACTGTCACCGTCAACTACGCCGCGTTCGTCTCCCGCCTCAAGACCGACGGCGCGGTCCAGATCGCGAAGGACGACCTGCCAGCCCCGCTCGACGAGTTCCGTCGTGAGCTGCGCCGCGCCGGGCGGGCCGCGGGCATGCGGGTCCTCTCCTCAGCCCAGACTCGATGGTTCATCGCCTGGGACCCGGACCATGTGGTATCTGACGAGCGGATGCGAGCCGCGATGGATGCGGTCTCGCTCGACCCGAAGGACGGGTAGAGCGCCCTGACACTGTCGGCGGGGTCGTCGTATCCTTGACGTCCGAACCAGGGCCCTTACCGGAACCGAAGACAACGACACCATCACGGGCTCCGCGCTAGTCGACACCATCGACGGGAGAGGAGGAAATGACACGCTTACTGCTGGTGTCGGCGACACGGTGTATGGGGGCGATGGAGCCGACACGATCATCAGCTCCGCATCCTCCACGCTCATCGGGGGAGCAGGCAACGACACCATCACCGGCGGCACGATGATCGGCGGTTCCGACCAGATCACGGGGGGCGCAGGCAACGACACCATCGAAGGCGGTCTGGGAAACGACGTATATCACTGGTCCCGCGGTGATGGAACGGACACGATCTCTGACAGCGGAGCCGGATCCAACAATGGCGGAACTGACCGGCTGCGCCTGCACGGAGTTTCCCCCGAGGAGGTATCGATTCCCGTGCACACCGCTGGAAACGACGTATCGGTCACCATAGCGGAGTCGTCGCCTGGCGCCGCGGACGGAGGCACGGTTGTCCTGAAGGACTCTTTCGAATCCACCACCACCAAAGGCATCGAATCGATCGAGTTCGACGACGGCACCGTGTGGACGACAACCGACATCCAAGCCAAGGCGCTCACCGGCACCTCCGGAAATGACACCATCAACGGATTCGGCCTCAGTGACCTCATCGAAGGGAAAGCAGGCGACGACATCGTCGACGGCGTCAGTGGAGCTGACACCGTCCGATGGCAACGGGGCGACGGGAATGATCGCGTTCTGGACTCAAGCTACAGCGGATCGAACGTCGACACGCTCACGATCGTCGGCGTACTGCCGACCGACGTGTCGGGCGTCGTACAGCGGTTCGGGATACAACCTTGTACTCACGGTCTCAAGCTCACCGGGAGGAAGCGACGGCGGATCGCTCACTCTTGTCAACGTGCTCACATCGACCACACCAGGCAATGGAATCGAGCAGGTCAAGTTCGACAACGGCGTCGTCTGGGATCGGGCTCAGCTATACCAATTCGCCCACCCGAACTAGGCGCCGGCGGCCACCATCATTTCCGTGACAGCCTGTGGCTACCCTGTCTGACGAGGATGCAGAGCCCGAGGAACAATCCCGTCCGGCGGCGGATGCCGGGTGGCTCGTCTTCGGCAATGGCCGCCTACTACTTGCTAATGACAAGACACGTCTAACGGGCTGGGGATCTGGGCGGGCGAAGATTCCGCAGTACCACAATCAGTACGCGCGATTCCGTGGGTTCGTGTACATGACTGCGGACAACGCCGGCGCCATCCCCTGGAACACAATCAAGACGAGCGTCGACCCCGACAGTCCTATTTGGGGTCAGGTCTTGATCCACATGATCGCAGCCGCCCGCGGTGTTATCGATCTGCTGAACCAGGCAAAGGCCGAGCGACGCCTAGCCACTGACGACATGGCAACCCCGACCTTGGACGCCATTAGGTCTGCGACCCCTGTCGATGCGACGACTTTCATCGACGTGCAATTCTCAATGTCAATCGCAGACTTGCGAGACGGGCTAACGGTGAGTGCTGTATTTCCGGCGCCGAACCCAGAGCTTGCAGATGCCTGGAAGAAGATCCAGTACACAGTGCTTCTGCAGGCGTTCGACGAACTCTCTGGCGCTCTTGGTATGTCGAACGCCTCGGAGATAGGCCGGTTGTCGTTCGACGCGTTCCACGCCGCAAAAACGTGGGCCAGGCCGAGCGCGCTGCATGCGGCGCCGCCCCGCGTCCCCTCCTCCCCGCTCACGCTCTTTCGTACGTCGACCACGGAGGCGCGTTCGCCGACCGCACCGCGATGAGGGGATAGCTCGAAAGCTCCGGCGCCATTTCGAGGATTGCCGCGAGTGCCTGTTCGGCCGTGAACACCAGGCCGAGCGGCTCACCGTCAGATTGTGTGTCGCGAGCGCTCTGCAATGCCTTCCAGCGGTGCAGGCGGAAGTGCTGGCGGAGAGTCGCCGGCCTCATCTTCGCGTCCCGCCCCGACCGCCAGCGTACGAGGCGGCCACGCGTCATGTGCCGATTTTGCGCCGGTCACGCCTTGCCAGATGGCGGGAATCGGCCATCCCCAGAGTCTCAACGACGACCACTCGCGATCAAGGACGACTGCGCTGAGTCCGTGGCTGACCTCGCGGCAGTGAACAATCGTGACGTCGCTCACGGGTCGCGCGCATTCGGGGTGCATCAATGCGCGGGGAGTCGATGTCCGAGCTGATGTTCACTTTGCGTAATGCTATTCCTCATGGGAACTTCAGGGACTACCCCAAGGTTTGAGGCGGCCAGGCATTCGGCTCGGGGCGCTGAGGTTCATCATGCGGGACGAGTTCGTCGACTCTCGCTGCGGGCATTGTCCGCGGTGGCTGTCGTGTGCGGGGTCGTCCTTGGGGCGGTGACTCCGGCGGCGGCCACGGGTCCGTCCGTGTCACTGTCGATGAGCGCAGACGCGACGGTGCTGCCTGCCTCGACTGAGCGCACGTATGTCACAGCGACGGCCAGCGAGGAGGTGGGCAGCGGATACTCGATCGTCATCCTGGACGGGTCCGGGGCTATTCAGCGGACGTGCTTCTCCGTGGCGGTATGCACCACTTCGGTTTCTCTGGAACCCGGCGGAGCGAGATCGTTCCGCTCTCAGATCGTCAGCTCCGATTCGCCTGATGTCGCGCTGCGTGTATCCGATCCGCTGAGCGTTCGCAGAGGGATGTGGTCGCTTGAGCTTTCTTCCGACCGTGTGACTGTGCCCGCGTCGTCCGATCGGGCGTATGTCACGGCCACAGCGAGCGAAGAGGTTCGGGGCGACTACTCGATCTGGATTCGGGACCACACTGGCTCGGTGAGACGGTCGTGCTCGAACACCGATGTCTGCACGTCGACGGCTCTCCTCGCTCCTGGTCAGTCTGAGTCGTTCACCGCGGAGGTGGTGAACAATGCGATCCCAGATTCCAGTTGGGCGAAGACCGGTGCTTTCGCGATTGCGCGCAAAGCGTGGGCGCTGACGTTGACCGCGCCTACACCGGTCATGCCCGCGGGTGCGACCTCCGCACCTGTGGTCGCGACCGCCAGCGAACCCGTTCCGCCGTCGTTGTACTCGATCCAATTCATCAATTCGGGCGGACAGGTCGTGCAGACCTGCACCTCCGTGCTCTCGGATAGCTGCGGCGGAAACATAGACCTCACGAACGGGGGCATGGGATCCATCTGGGCCAGGATCGTTTCCTTTGAGGGGGACGTGGTGGCCTCGGCTGGACCAGTGAGTGCGACGAATCTCGGAGATCAGGCGCTCCTCGGGTCGACCTCGGTAGCCTCTCTCGCGCTCCAACTCGAACAGAGGTTAGGCGCGGAAAGTGCCTGTCTCGCACTCGGTGAACAAGTCCGCACGCACGCCACCGGGAGCAGCGTCCCTGACGTAACCCTGGTGTGCATGAACGGGGGTGTCCGGAGCGCTCTCGAAATGATTGCACGGCTCGGAGGACTGGGGAAAGCCATATCGGCTGTCGAGTCCCTTACGGCCGCTGACTCTGAGCCTGCGCCGTCATCGCCACATCCCGACTGCGACTCGGTAGCGTTCGACGGATCGTGCCTCGACGCAGGTTCTCCCGACGCGAACGCCCCGGCCCCCCAGCCGGATCCCGCAGGCGGAGGAATCCAGCCGCCACCGAACTGCATGGACCCGTCAACCGCGCAAATGCTTATAGACGCGATGCCCGTTCAGCTCCACCACGTCGCAACGCAATACGGCGACTGGGCGGAGGACTTTAATGAGATCCTCGGGAAGTACGGGCTCTCCGTGACGGACACCACATTGAACGTGATCGCGGTCCCTCATAGGGGTCCGCACCCGAAGGAGTATCACCAATGGGTGATGGACAACGTCGAAATTGCGGATCAGGTGGCGAATGGAGATGTCGCTACTTTCAGGAGCCTGTTCAAACAGTGGATCTCGGACAGGATTGAAGCCGACCCCACGATAACGCGGCTCGCGTATTGGAAGTGCAGACGATGACCCCGTACTACCTGCTTATGGCTCGCGAAGGATTCGGTGTCGCGAAGCCTGACGAGCCCGAGGTCGATCACACGGCTCGTATCCTCAGCCATCAGCTTTGGAGGTCTGGATTGATCGAGGATCCGCCCCTGGCGGCTTGGGTGCGGGGTCGTGAGACTCTCGCTCCGGACTGGGTATGGGGGTCTCGTCAAGTTCCGTTGTTGTCGGGTGCGTTTCGTGAGGTGGTAGAGGAGTTCCTGACGGAGGTGGATGAGGTTCAGTGGCTGCCTGCGACGCTGCGGAACGCGGATGGGACCGAGGAGGCTCGGTGGATCCCGCACTTCCCAGGCGAGCGGGACATCCTCGATGTGGAGCGGACCGATTGGGGTCCATCGGGGTTGCCGATCGCGTGGGTGCTCTCGCCGGAGAAGATGGAAGGGATCTCCTTCATCACGCGGCCGCAGCATTCCGGCACACTGATCGTTAACGGGGACATCATGCGGGCGTTGCGTCGTGCGAAGCTCACCGGGTTCACGGTGATGCGCGCCCGCGTCGCCGACCCGAAGGAATCTGCCGAGTAGGGGTTGGGAGCGAACGCGGGGTAATGCCCCCGAAGGATGGGGGTCGGGCCGAGATCAAAATCACGGCTCGACGACTCGGCCGTCCTGACGCATTCGCTCGTGGACACCCACGTGACGTGGGCGAAGAGTCGCGGATACGCTGACACGATGGCGCAGCGCGTTCTTCAGCTCATGTCCGACTACGGTGTCGACGACTGTCCGCTCTGGCATCAGCGTTCGGAGACGGAGGTCGGCCTGGCGAGTGCCGAGGAGCTGGGGCTGAGCCGCGAACTGCGCGCGGATCTCCGGGACTGGAACGACGAGGCCACGGCCGATCCGCTGGGGGAGTCTGAGCAGACCGCATGGTCACCCGAGCGCGCTTCCCAGCACCGGATGCGGTCCTTCGATCTGGCTGTGCGCGTGCAGATCGAGCTCGGCGACGATGTGGATATCTGGTGCGGTGGGCGGGAATCGTTTCTCGAGCACGCGGGTCTGCCCGGACATCCCGCGGTGCTCCTCGCCGGGGAGCAGGCGGGAGCAGCGGTGGACCGGTCGGAACGCGGGGTCACCGAGTCGGCCACTGTCGCCGCAATGGGTGGACGCCCGGACACCGCGCGAGCGATCATCGCGTGGCGGCAGCTCACGCAACGTGTCGGGATGCCCTTCGGAGACAGCCGCACGCGTGCGAGGGGACTTCGGGCAGCAGGTCTGCTCCAACGCGAACTGAGCTCGTGCACCATCGTCTTCCGGGCCGGTGCGCGACGTGAGTCCGACTACGACCGCGACGATCGCTGACCGGCGGTGATCACGGGGGCGATCCGCCGTTGGCAGCGGCGAACAGGGCGGCGGCCTCTGCCCGGTTGCCGGCGCCGATCTTGGACAGAATCGCCGAGACGTGGACCGATGCCGTCTTGGGACTGATGAACAGACGGGCTCCGATCTGCGCGTTCGTCAGACCCTCCGCGACCAACGCGAGCACCTGCCGCTCGCGTGCGGTCAGTGACTCCATGGCCGGCGATGGTGCGTTGTCGCCGTCCGCCGCGATGCCCGCGCTCACCGCGAGTCGCGTGGCCCAGTACCCGATGCGGGAGACGCCGTGGGTCGAGGCGGTGTCGGCGAGGGTGCTGAGCGTCCGGGCGGCTGACTCGCGGTCTCCGGCAGCCAGCAGAGCCGACGCGAGACTCAGGGAGGCGAGGTCGCGGTGCCGCGCCGGCATCGATCCATCCGCGAGGTCGTCCACCAGTCCGCGCCAGGTAGCGCTGCGCCCGGTCGCCGAGGCCCCGTCGGCGTCGGCGAGGACGGCTTCGATGTAGCGGCGCAGCGTGCGCGCCGTGCCGCGGTCCGGCCAGGCACGCATGCCGCCCGCGATGGACGCCCGCATCCGGTCGACGTCCGCCGCGTCGACCGGCGCGCGCGACACGGCGATCGCGCGGACCATCAGCGCCCCGGCCACGGCGGCGTAGCGGCGGGACTGCGGCGACGAGTCGGCCCGCTGCAGAACGCCGGCGACCGAGTCCAGCCGCTCGGCCCATGCGTTGTCGGGCGGCCCGGGGATACCCGCTGCCGCGGCCACGACGGCGTCGACGGATGCCGGGACCCACCACTCGGACCGCGTCGGCCTCTGCCGGCGGGCGTCGTCGACGGTCGCGCGCTCCATCGCGAGCAGCGCCTCCCGGGCTTCCGGCTCGTCGTTCCACACGTAGTGGGTCGTGAGGAGCCGGATGACGTGGATGCGCGACGCGCGATCGAGCAGTCGGCGAGCGCGATGCGCGACGGCGACCCCCAGCTCGGGCCGTCCGGCGCTGAAGAGAGCCTGCGCGGTGGACAGCGCGATGTCACCGCCGAGCCCACGGTCGAGTCCCGCATCGAGGGCCTCGTCGAGATGCCGCTCACCGACGTGCGCTGCGTCGTCGTATCTGCCGAGCCGGTTGAGCATGTCGGTGTATGCGGCGCCGACGTAGGCACGTGCGGACGGGTTGAGCTGCAGAGCGAGCGCGCGCTCGAGGGGGATGAGCGCTGCGACCTCGTCGTCGTCCTGCTCCGACAGGCGCCATGCCTCATTGGTCAGTGCGATCGCCAGCGCCTGGTTGCTGCCCGCCTGCTCCGCCAGCTGCACGGCGCGCTGCAGGTCGGCGCGCGCATCCTTCGGGCGGTGGTCGAGCGCGATATTGGTGAGGATCCGCGAGCGCAGGATCTTGGCGGCATCGCTGTCGATGCCCTCGAGCAGGTTCAGGATGTCGTCGAGTGTGGCCGGATCCGGATCGCGACGGGTGTTGAACTCCCCGACGTACCGCTGCCTGAGCAGGGCGGCACGCAGCACCGGGTCGTCGATGGGTGCCCCGAGTCCCTCGTTGGCGGCGCGCAGGGACCGCTCGGGGTCGCCGAGGTCCTGCCAGGCGATCGAGGCCTGCAGATGCAGGTCGGCGAGTGTCGTGCCCGACCTCTCCGCCGCATCGGGGACGTGCGACCACAGCTCGGCGAGCCGTTCGAGGAGCTTGACGGACGCGGCGGGCGCGAACGTCGATCGCGACTCCTCGAGCGCCCGCACCGTGGTGTCGAACGCGCGCGACAGCTCGTGCGCCGCGAGCCAGTGCTCCGCGGCCGCGGAGATGGCATCGGGGCTGTCCGGGTGCAGCTCGCCGAGCACCTCGGCGTACCGCCGATGCACGCGTACCTGCTCGCTGGGCAGCATCTCGCCCTCGACGGCCTCCTGGGTCAGTGCGTGACGGAACGTGTAGCCGGCGCCGTCCGCGAAGATCACCTTCGCCTCGATCGACTCGCGCAGCAAGAGATCGAGATCATGCTCGGGCGCACCGGCGACCGCTGCGAACAGGTCGTGATCGACGTGCACGCCGCCTGCGGCCATGGTGCGCATGATGCCTCGTGCCCCATCGCCGAGTCGTTCGTACCGAGCGAGCACGAGGTCGCGGAGCGTATCGGGAAGCTGGGCGTCGCCCAGGTCGACGAGCTCTTCGACGAGGAAGGGGATGCCGCCGCTGCGATCCACCAGGGCGCGGATGCCGTCGTCTCCCAGATCGGAGTGCGGCAACAGACTCACCTGCTCCACCACCTCGTCGGCGGTGAGCGGTCGCACCTCGACGCGCACGATCGCCCGGGTGCGCTCGAGCTCTGCGAGCACGGGGCGGAGCGGATGGAAACGGTCGATGTCGTCGGAGCGGTAGGTCGCGACGATCGTGAGATGACGGCCGCGGAGGGTGGTCGCGAGCGTCTTGAGAAGCGCGAGCGTCGCGGCATCCGCCCATTGCAGATCTTCGACCACGATCACGAGATGGAACCGGACGGAGAGGTTCTCGAGCACCGCCTCGACGACCTCGGCGAACTCCAGTCCGGTGTCCGCGACGGAAGCCGAGGACTCGTCGTCGAGACCGGGGACGAAGGCGGCGAGCGCCGCGATCATCGCGGGGGAGGCCGCCGCATCCCGCAGCGCATCGACGCCCACGGCGGCGTGCACGTCGCGCAGCACGCGGCGGATCGGGCCGAAGGGCGCGCCGATGGGCCCGAGGTCGACGCACTGCCCGACCGCCGTCACAAGCGGGAGCCCGGAGCTGCGACGCGTCGCCTCGGCGAGGAACTCGCGGATGAGCCGCGTCTTGCCGATCCCTGCCTCGCCGCGCACGATCGCGGTCCGCGGCGTCCCGGCGTCGCCTTCGACGAAGGCATCGACCAGGGCGTCCAGCTCGGGCTGTCGCCCGACCATGCGGGGACTCGATGCGAGCGCGGGCATGCCCATATCGTGTCACTCCCCGCCGACGCCGGGCACGCGCGGATGCGATCCGCCATCCCGCCGACGGCGTCGGTCGGTCACGCGGCCGGACCGGCGAGCGCGTAGTGCCGGGGGTGGCAGTCCTCTCCGCCCCGGGATCGAGCAGGGCGGCGCTCCGCCTGCGCCGCGCGCACGGCATGGTCGCGGTCGAGCTGGGCGCTCTCGTAGGCGTGCAGCTGGAAAGCTGCGAAGGCGGTGGCGTACATGTCGCTCTCCTGTCCGTGCGGTTCGTTCTGACAGGTACGACTCTGCTCGCTGAGGTAGGACCTCCCCATCGGGCGAATGCCCTACTTCGCGGTCGGGGATGCCTTAGATCGCGCGGCCTGCATCCCCACGGGCTCGCAGAAGTGCGCTCAGTCCCGCGACGGCGTCCACGGCTCGTCGGCGTGGGACAGCCAGACCTCACGGGGCGTGAGGGAGCGGATGAGGCGCTGCCCCTCGGTCTCGGGGTCGTCGAGCTGGCCCGCCCAGACGGCGGTGTCGCCGGCGATCACGACGCGCCCGTCCACGGTGTCGACGACGACGACCTGAGACCCGTCGGTGTGCCCCGGCGCGGGGAGCAGTCGCACCCCGGGCAGCAGCTCGTGCTCGCCGTCGACCGGTGAGTAATCGATCCCGGGAGCGTCCACCCATTCGGGGATCGTGTAGTCCTCCTTCGTTCGGGCGTCGTCGAGCTCCTGCCGCTGCACGTACACCGGGCGGCCGGGGAACAGGTGGTTCCCGCCGCAGTGATCGAAGTGCAGGTGGGTGTTCACGACTGCGGTGATGCCGTCGAGGTCGACGTCCAGCGTGTCGAGGGTGGTCAGGCGAGGGTCCATGTCGGCGACGGCGGGATGCGTGCGGGTCAGCCCGGTGTCCACGAGGATCCGACCCTGGGGGTGGTCGATCACGTGCACGAAGACCGGCAAACGCTCCTCCTCGCCGACGAGCAGGTCGCCGACCCGCAGCGGGGTGATCGTGAGGGGGGAGGGCGTCGTCGACATGACGACAGCGTAGGCGGGGCCTCGGACAGTGTCGCGGGGTTCCTGGTCCCGGCGTTCACGGACTTCCCGGAATAGGCTCACTCTGAGGCCGGGTCTGCGGAGATCCAGGCGCTCGCGGCGCTGAGCATCCCCCGGTGGATCGTCCCTCCGCCTCAGCCTCGGCTGTGCGTCCGCTCCTGATGTCTGGGAGCGGCTATTCGACCAGCTTCCCGGCGACCGAGACATCTCGCATGAGCGCGGCGATCTCGGCCGGGATCGGAGGGATCTGCTCCCGGACGATGCCGGTGCCCGGTGACCACACGAGGTTCACCTGCAGCTCCGGATCGATGTCGGGGAAGTCGCTGCGGTTGTGGCATCCCCGGGTCTCGCGGCGCTCCAGCGCGGCCTCCAGGGTCGCACGGGCGGCGAGGGCGGCCGACCGGAGATCGAAAGCGTGGGCGAGGTCCTGATACCCGGCTATGTCCGGGTGGACGCCGATGTCGGCCATGCGCGCCTCGATCGCGTCGAGTTCGCGCAGCCCTTCGCGCAGCCCCTGCTCGTCGCGGACGACGCCGGCGTGCTCGGTCATGGTGTCGCGGATGGCGCGCTGGAGCGCCCGGACGTTCTCCGGGCCGGATGACGCGAGCAGCGCCGCGATCTCGTCACGAGCCGTGGCGACCGCCGACGCCGAGCGTGTCTGCGCCGGGAGCGCGGCGGAGTAGGCGGCGGCCGCCTGGCCCACGATCCGCCCGAAGACGAGGAGCTCGATGAGGGAGTTCCCACCCAGGCGGTTCGCGCCGTGCAGGCCCGACGACGCCTCGCCGATCGCGTACAGTCCGGGCACATCGGTGGAGTGGTCTTCGGGACGCACCCAGACGCCGCCCATCGAATAGTGCGCGGTGGGGGCGATCTCGATCGGATCGGTCGTGATGTCGAGCATCTGCAGCTCGAGCATCGTCTGATACACGCGCGGGAGGCGGGTCATGATCGTCTCGCGGGGGAGGTGCGAGACGTCGAGCCACACTCCGCCGCGGGGCGTCCCGCGACCTTCCTTGATCTCGGTGTAGCAGGCGAGCGCCACGCGGTCGCGGGTGGAGAGCTCGAGCCGCTCCGGGTCGTATCGGTGCATGAACCGCTCGCCGAGTCCGTTGCGCAGGATGCCGCCCTCGCCGCGCGCGGCCTCGGAGATGAGGGTCCCGGCCGCGCTCTCCGGCTCGATGATCCCGCTGGGGTGGAACTGCACGAGTTCCGGATCGCGCAGCCGTCCTCCGGCCTCGACCGCGAGACGGAACGAATCTCCGGTGTTCTCGTCGCGACGCGACGAGGTCCGCCGCCAGATCCGGTTGTGGCCGCCGGCGGCGAGGATGACGGCATCCGCGTGGATCAGGTAGCGGGTGCCGGTCTCGAGGTCGAAGCCGTACGCGCCGAACACGGCACCGTCGTCGTTCACGAGGATGCGGGTCACGTACACCGTGTCGAGGATCGGCACGTCCAGCTGCGCCGCGCGGTTGATCAGCGTGCGCTGGATCTCCAGGCCCGTGTAGTCGCCGGCGAACGCGGTGCGGCGGTAGGTGTGCGCACCGAAGAACCGCTGCGAGATGCGGCCGTCGTCCTCGCGTGCGAACGGCATGCCGTACCGCTCGAGGTCGTCGATACCCCGCGCGGCCTGCGAGGTGACGATCTCCACGGTGTGCGGGTTCGCGAGCAGATAGCTCTCCTTGAGCGTGTCGGCGGCGTGCTGCTGCCACGTGTCGTCCGGGTCCATCGTGCTCAGTGCGGCATTGATGCCACCGGCGGCCAGGGAGGTGTGCGCGTCGGACTTGGGGCGCTTGCCGAGGGCGAGGACGTCCACGCCGGCCTCGGCGAGCTCGATCGCGGCGCGGAGGCCCGATCCGCCGGTGCCGATGACGAGGACGGTGGTGGACAGCTGGCGCTCTGAGACGGTCATGACCTCCACGCTAGGTAGCTCGGAGTTATTACTCCAATGCATGTTCCACGTCGTTGCGATAGCGTATATGCATGAATCTCGAGCAGCTGCGGAGCTTCGTGGAGGTGGCGCAGCGCGGAAACTTCACGCGGGCCGCAGAGCATCTGCATCTGGCCCAGCCGTCGCTGAGTCGCCAGATCTCGACGCTCGAGCAGGACCTCGGGTCGGAGCTCTTCGTGCGCGCGCGGGGAGGGAGCACGCTGACGCCGGCGGGCGAGTCCCTGCTGCCGTTGGCCCGGAGGATGCTGGCCGACGCCGACTCGGTGCGTCGTGAGCTCGATCAGCTCGCCGGGCTCCGGCGCGGGCGTGTGCGCCTGGGGGCGACCCCCACCCTGTGCATCAGTCTGGTCGCCGAGGTGCTCGACGCCTTCCACACCGCCTATCCGGGCGTCGAGCTCCACGTCTCGGAGCACGGTTCGCGGCGGCTGCTCGACGAACTCGCCGGTGGCGAGCTCGACGTGGCGCTCATCACGTCGTCGGGCGCGGGGTCGTCGGACCGCTTCGTCGTCGCCCCGCTCCTCGTCGAGGAGCTCGTGGTGATCTCGTCGGCGGCACGACCGCCGGTGTCGACGGCGCCTGCCATCGGGATCGACGAGCTCGCCCGGCTCCCGCAGGTCGTCTTCAGTCCGACGTACGACCTGCGCGGCACGACCGACGCGGCGTTCCGCGCGGCGGGGAGAGTGCCCGAAGTCGTCGTCGAGGGGGCGGAGATGGACGCGGTGCTCCGCTTCGTCGAGCGCGGCATCGGTGTCGCGGTCGTTCCGGCGATGGTGCTGATCGATCGCCCGGGGCTGCGCTCGGTGCGGCTGAGGGAGCCCACGCTGACCCGAACCATCAGCATCGCCCGCTCGGCCGAGGTGGCACCCACCGCCGCATCCTCCGTCATGCAGCAGACCATCGCGCGCACGGCGGCGGACGTCGCGGCCCGCTCCGGCGACACCATGACGCTCGCGGGGGCGGCCCGCCCCTAGCGCCTCGCCTCGAGGCCCGCGCGACCGCGATCCGCTGACGCTGGCCGCCCGAGAGCTCGTGCGGGTATCGCACGGCGAACTTCGCGTCGAGGTGCACGAGGGCGAGGAGCTCGCCGATCCGATCCCGATGCGCGCGGGGCGCCATGCGACGGGGGTCGATTCCCTCGGCCAGCGCCTGCTGGATCACGCGTCGGAAGGACCATTTGTGCCGGTCTTGTGCCGGTCAAGCTCTTCGAGCTCCGTGGTGCGTCGCTGCCGCATGGCGAGGAACAGCGGGAACGTGAAGGCGAACGCGGTGAGCGCTGCGCCCGCGATATAGAGCCAGCCGAATCGCATACCCAGGCGCCGAGTCTCGACAATGATGAAGATGCTCCCCGCGACCGCCACCACGAGCAGGTCGATGCCGAAGGACGTCACGGCGGGCCCGCTGGTCACCAGGTCGCGGAGGTAGTCCCGCATCTGGATGATCGCGAGAACGTTGAAGTACCAGGTGCCGATGAGGCCGGCGGTCGCGAGCCCCAGGTAGACGAAGGCGAGCGGTGTCCAATGACGTCTCATGACTCGATCATCGCGGGTCGGGGCCCGACGCGGCGTTCGTCCGGTCGCGATCTAGGCACGCATCATGGGAGCCCCGGATTTCCGGCGGCTTAGTCGTTTCCGGCCCGTTGATGCCATGACGCGAGCGCAGTGGGCGGCCCAGAACGGGTCGCGGCGCGCTTACCCCCTGTGAGCGCGCACTCGACCCGATCCGCGTCCTCGGCGGCGAGCCCGAGCTCGAGCTGCGCGTGATCGGACTGGATGTCGAACACGACCTCGACCACGGGCGGCATCCGGAGCCTCTCGCCCTGGCTCGGCGGCTCCGTGCGCAGGTGCGCCTCGATCACGCGCACGACCTTCAGATCGAACGACAGGGAGCCGCGTCCGGGCTTCATGTCGAACGTGCGCCACTTCGTAGACAAGCCCGCTACCTCGCCGTGCCGCACCCGGATCGCTGCCAGTACGCGACTTTCCTTCCTCAAGTAGCGAGCGGTGTCTTTGCGCGATGCATCGGCCACGAACATGTCGAGCACGGATCCGAACAACGCCGACACGATGTCGCCGATCATCGTGACCTCCAGACGCCTGCTCGACCCACTCCTGGATTGTCCACGACGAGGTCGGGAGTGCGCTGCCGGTTGGGCGCGTGTCAGCTGAGTGTCGCTGTCGCGGGCGCGGCGTCCTCATCCTGTGAGGAGAGTGCGGCTGAAGGGACATCGCTGGGAAGGGTCGTGTCGACCTCGACCTCGTCGGGCTTGCGGAGTCGCGGCGGCGCCGCGGCCCAATCCTTCAGGTGCTGTCCGATCAACTCGTAGGAGTCGAGGACACCGTTCATCACCGAGTCGATGAAGCCCGAGCGACCCGCCAGGCGGTTGCCGCCCATCTTGGCGATCAAGGTGACGGTGAAGGATTTCAGCTCCTTGCTCGCGTCGGTGATCAGAACGCTCGGCGTCTCGCGCACGGTGCGGAGCAGTTCGGCATTCCCGTCACCTCTCTGCCTCGCAGCGAACGCTTCGATGCGGATCGTCTCGGGCGCGTCCTTCAGCTGCCGCAGAAGCCAGTTGATCCGTGTCGTCGATTTGCCCTCTCCCGGTGCGGAGACGCTGAACGACCCTCTCACCTGTCCCGCTCGGATGTCGGCCGTGAGCGTGAGCGGGGACACGGTGTTCGGGATGCGTATCGCGCCCGTCAGCCTGCCGTCGCTCACGAGCATCTCCGTGAGGGCAGAGATACGCAGTGAGGGATTCGCGCTCTCCGCCTTCGTGAACACCTGATTCACCTCAGTCCCGAGTCGCTGGCCAAGCTTGAGCGATGCGTAGCGGAGCAGCGCATCGAATCGACTCGCGATCTGCGCGGCATCCTGATCGGTCTTGCGCAGCGTTCCGGCCGTGACCGCCTCACGGACGGGCACCCAGCTGGGCCCCATGTCGCTGAACTCGACGGCCCCCGACTTCGGGTGTTCCAGGTATCGGATCAGTTCGCCCAGGATCCACGCCTGGTCGGGATCGGCGACCCCCTTGAACTCTTTCTGCATGACCGCGGCCGCGAGGACCTCCGTCCACGACAGATGATGCATCGTCACCGACTTGAGCTTGCGTTTGTCGACGATCGTGGGATGTACCCCCGGCGCGGGAGGGATCTCGTTCGAGATCGTGATCAGTGCATTGAAGCGGTGCTCGCGAGCGACATCGAGGTAGTTCTCCAGCTGTTCGCGCTGCAGCTCGTTGCCGCCGGTCTTGACCTCGACGAGGGCGACCCAGATCTTCTTCCCCCACTTCACGCGGATCAGCCCATCCGGGAACACCTTCTTCGCCCCCAGAAGGAAGGGAACCTCGATGAACGTCTCCATGGCGCCGGCCGGCGCACCGAATCGCGTCGTCAGGGTGCGGCCGTACTCCCTCACGGAGCTCATGACGGCGAGCAGAGCCGAGGTCGCCCGCCGCTCCTGCTCGTCGGCGCCATTGATTCCGGATGTGGGAATGAGGCGAGCGACATTCCACGGCTTCTCTTCCGCCATTGCGACTCCATCGTCGAGGGCCTTTGCACGAACGCTAGCGGCAAACGGGGCCCGATGCCTGGCGCGACGTCGATTCTTCAGTCCTCGGGCTGATCGTCGATGACTCGTACGCGCACATCGAGTCGGAAGCGAAGGACGGGCCGATCCGGGAGGTCCTGTGGAAGCCGCCCTCTCGGCCGGTCAGCTGAGGGCGAAAGACAGCGCGACCCCGACGCAGCGCAGAGGAGAGCCGCCAACGAGACGGCCCCTCCGGTCAGAAGGGCGGCGGGTCGGGTGAGCAGTCCGGCGCCGGCGTCGGTGCGAAGGCGACGGTGCTCACCGGCACGTCGGTGTAGACCCGTCCCGTGGGACTTGTCCATTCGAGGATTCCGCCGGGGAGCTGCCTCACCTGCCACGCCGTGTGGTGCTTGAGGATGTGGTGGCGGCGACACAGGTTCGCGAGGTTGCAGACGTCGGTCCGGCCGCCCGCGTGGGCGTCGTGAGTGTGGTCGAGGTCGCAACGGTGCACGGGTTGACGGCAACCGACGAACCGGCAGTGCCGGTCGCGGGCGCGCAGCGCTCGGGCGATCGCCTTGCTGGGCCGGTAGCGATCGACCGCGAGGATGGCGCCGCTGATGGGCTGCGTCAGGATTCTGTCCCACCCCGGTGCATGCCCGGCCAGGCGACGGGCGGTGTCCGCATCGATCGGTCCGTACCCGGCGAGGTCCGCCGGGCCGAACGCCGCGTCGGCGGGGCAGTGGGCCGTCTCCGACGTGCCGCTGGGAACCGTCGTGACCGTGGGGGCGATGCCTGTGGTGCGGGCGCCCGCGGAGCCGGGGAGCAGCGTGAGAACCGGCACGGTGACCTGCACGTTCGCGCGGATCGCGGCGAGCCCCGTCGGAATCCGGTGAGCGACCGGATCGGTGGCCAAGGCCAGGTCGGCGAGGATGTCGGCCGCAACTGATCCATCGTCCGGGCATCGGGCACGAGCTCACCGTCGCCCCCGCCCCCGGCCAGCGCGTCGTCGTCCCGATCGTCCCCCGTCGCCCCTCCTCGCTCGATCCGATGGGCGAGGGCGGTGAGGCGGTCGTGGATACCATGCGCAATGGCCGCCTTCAGTCCGAAGGCATGAAGGTCGGCCGTGCCGTCATCGCCGTCGATGACCCGAACGCCGCGGAGCGCGACAGCGCGGTCGTGGCGGTCTTGCAGCGACGAGGGCACGACTCGTTCGACGCGCAATCGGGCGACTGGACGGAGCCGCCCCGCCGTCACCGTCTGCGCATACGGCAGAATCATCGCCTCGTACCGCGCCAGGTCGTCCGGGTCGACGAGGTGCCGCCCTGCATCCATGATCACCGCGACGTGCGAACGGGAGATGAGCCCCGCCCGCAGGGCGTCGTGCGTGGCGGGGAACCGCCCGATCAGGAGCGCCGCGTCGGCGAGCTGGCGCTGCACCGTCCGGTCGGGCACGCGCAGCGCCGCCGCAACCTCCGCCGCGACGGATCGGTGGTGCAGTTCGGCCTCGGAACGATCGCCAACGGCCGCAGCGGCATCCGCCACAGCCATCACCCCCGCCAACACCGTCGCCTCGTGGGCGTGCAGCGCCGACATCATCGCCCTGGTCGCCACCAGGTCGGACACCAATGCGTCGAGCGCGTCGGACGCCAGGTCGTCGGGGAAGGGCGCCGTGCGGGACATGTCTCCATTCTGCCACGAGTGTCGTACATATGTTCGAGAACATCCACAGGCGACGATCCGCTACACGTCTCGGGCGGGATCAGCTCGCGGCCGGCTCCGCCGCGAGGAACCCGGGCTAGCCGGGGCCGCCGCCGCGCAGGATCCCATCCGGGATGAACTGGTGCGCGGTGTAGGGGCATGTGGCGTCGCGCTTGCGATGCGGTCCGTACTGCCACGGCGCTCCGAAGCGGCCGACCGGCGCGATGGCGTCGCACTCGGGGCATCGCGCGAGCCCGACGGCGATGTCGTCGCTCAGCCAGCGCGCGCGGACCACGACGACGTTCGCGGACCCGTGTGCATCGGATGCGTCCACGGCCATGCCTTCCCTCGAGCCCCGCCCGGCGGGGAACGTTCGCGGCGACGTTCCCGCCACACCGATGAGACGACGCACAGGCCCGGATATGACGCCGGTTGCGCAAGTCGGTCACGATTCGGTCACCTCCGTCGTCGGATGCGCTCGCCTCTTGTCTCGGCGGAGAGCGCGCTGCTAGCATCGTCGTATGTGAACGAAAGTTCATATAGATGAACATGTCCCATTCGTCATACAGGAGGCACCGTGAAGTTCCGCTCATCCCTCGCGCTCGCGGCCGCTGCCGCTCTGGCGCTCTCACTCGTCGGCTGTACAGGCGGGGGCGGCAACGCGGCCTCTTCCGGCGCTGCCACCGGCGCCTGCGCCGCATCCCCCAAGGCAGGCGGCAAGATCGTCGTCGGCAAGCAGAACGAGACCCTGTCGCTGAGCCCGTACGCGACCCCGGGCGGATTCGGCGACACCGAGGCGCTCAACATGATCTTCGAAACCCTCGTCCGGATGGACCCGACCGGCAAGACGCAGGACATCGTCGGTGGCATCGCCGACACGTGGTCGGTCGCCGACAACGGCCTGTCGTACACCTTCCACATCCGGGACGGCGCGAAGTTCTCCAACGGCCGGGCGGTCACGCCCGAGGACGTGAAGTACTCGCTCGACAACTGGTCGAACCCCGACAAGAGCCAGTGGGCTGCGTTCGCGCGCGGATACAAAGGGACGACCGTCGTCGACACGTCCACCGTCCGTGTCGAGATGTCCGAGCCCATCGGCGGATTCCTGTACTCGCTCGCGATGGTGACGGCGGCGATCCTGCCCGCGAAGGAGGCGGAGGCCGCCGGTGCGGCGTTCTTCGACGCCCCGATCGGCAGCGGTCCGTTCGTCGTCGACAAGTGGGTCAAGGGGTCGTCGATCAGCTTCACCAAGAACCCCGACTACTGGGACAAGAAGGCCCCGCTGCTCGACGAGGTCGACTTCCGGTTCATCACGGACGACAACACCCGCAGCCTCGCGCTGCGCTCAGGCGACGTGCAGATGGTCGACAGCGTCCCGTGGTCGCAGGTCCAGTCGCTGAAGTCGGACGCCGCGCTCAGCATCCAGCAGTTCAAGATCCCCTCGTGGATCCTGCTGTCGCTGAACAACAAGAAGGGACCCCTCGGCGACCAGAAGGTCCGGCAAGCCCTGTCGCTGGCGATCGATCGTGATGCCGTCAACAAGAAGATCTACTTCGGAATGGGGGAGAAGCCGAACAGCATGCTGCCGCGGCTGCGCTACGACGCCGACGCGAGCAAGATCACGCCCACACCGTACGATCTCTCGAAGGCGAAGTCCCTCATCGCGGACTCGGGCTACGCTGACGGGTTCACCGCCAACCTCGAGTACCCGAGCGGGAACGCCGCCTTCGACAGCCTCGCGGCGGTGCTGCAGGATGCCTGGGCCAAGCTGGGCGTCACGGTCAAGCTCCTGCCGGAGGATCAGGCGACCCTGAGCAAGAACTTCACCGGCGGGACGTACGACATCATGCTGCCGTACGCGTTCGCCGCCAGCGACGTGCCGATCCCGGACGAGTTCGCCGAGTTCTACGCGGTCAAGGGCAGCACCAACGGGTTCTTCACGTGGTGGAACGACCCGGCCATCCAGGCCGACGTCCTGAAGTTCACCGGCACGACCGACGACGCGAAGCGCGCCGAGCTGTGGCCGCCGATCCAGAAGGCGATGCTCGAGGCGCAGCCCGCGATCAACGTGCTGAACCTGCCGCTGGTCAACGGGCACTCCACGAAGGTCTGCGGCTTCACGACCAACCCGATCGGTCAGAGCACGTTCACCACCACGTGGATCGCCGGATAGCGCGACACTGAACCGTGACGTCGTCCCTGTGCTCCGGAGGAGGTGAGAGGTGATCCTCTACCTCCTCCGGAGACTCCTGCTCAGCGTGGGCCAGCTGCTCGTCCTCGCGATCCTGGTCTTCCTCATCCTCCAGGCCGTTCCCGGCGACCCGGTGAAGATCATGCTCGGAGAGCGGGCGTCGCCCGCGTACGTCGAGACGGTCCGGCAGCAGATGGGCCTCGACGAGCCCGTCCTGACCCAGCTGTGGATGTACCTGACCCGCATCGTGACCGGGAACCTCGGCAACTCCGTCATCTTCGGTCAGCCGATCGGCACCCTCATCGCCTCGCGCGTCGAGCCCAGTGCCATCCTGATCACCTACGGGCTGGTCCTCGCGATCGTGTTCGGCTCGGTCCTCGGGATCACCGCGGCGCTGCGTTCGGGGACCGTGGCCGACTACTCCATCCGCATCCTCGCCACCGCGATCTTCTCGATGCCCGCCTTCTGGGTGGGACTCGTGCTCTCGCTGGTCCTCGGGATCCAGCTGGGCCTGTTCCCCGTGTCCGGCTACGAGCCGGGTCTGGTCGGCGCGTTCCGCACCCTCACCCTCCCGGCCATCGCGCTCGCCCTCTCGCTCATCGCGGTCGTGCTGCGCACCCTCCGCGGCAGCATGCTGCGCGTGCTCGGCACCGAGTACGTCGAGGCGGCGCGGGCCCGGGGATACACCGAGGGCAGGATCGTCCGCCGCCACGCGCTGCGCAATGCGGTCACCCCGACGATCTCGATCATCGCCGTCGTCCTCGGCTTCCTCATCGGCGGTACCGCCGTGCTCGAGCAGGTCTTCGGCATCCCCGGCCTCGGCTCGCTGCTCGTGCAGGCGGTGGAGCGGCGCGACTACCCGGTGGTCCAGGTCATCGCGCTGCTGGCAGGCGCCGTCGTGATCCTCGCGGGTCTGGTGGCCGACCTCCTGCAGGCCGCCCTCGACCCGCGCGTGAGGAGTGCGATCCGTCATGGTTGACCTCATCAGCCGCCCGCGTGCTCGCACCCGCCGATGGACCGTGCAGTCCGCAGTGGGAGGGACCATCGTCGCCGTCGTGATCCTCGCCGCCGTCGTCGGGCCCCTGCTCTCGCCCTGGCCGCCCAACGCCACGGACGTGCTCGCATCCCTCGAGCCGCCCTCCCTGCGGCACTGGATGGGCACGGACTCCGTCGGCCGTGACGTGCTCACGCGCTCCCTCGTCGGCGCGCAGATCTCCCTCGTGGCCGGCGTGGCGGTGACCGCTGCCGCCCTCGCGATCGGCACTGTGATCGGCTCGATCGTGGCGTACGCCGGCGGCTGGCTCGACGCGGCGGTGTCGCGCGTCGTCGACACCGCCATCGCGATCCCGTTCCTCGTCGTGGTGCTGGCCACCGTCGCGATCCTCGGCCCCGGTACGGTCAGCGTGGGTGTCGGGATGGTGGTCGTCGGCTGGGCCGTGTATGCCCGCATCGCGCGGGCCGAGGTGCTGGCGCTCCGGGAGCACGAGTTCATCATGGCGACGCGCTCGCTCGGCTACACGTCTGCGCGCATCCTGCTGCGCCACGTCGTCCCCAACGTCGTGCGTCCCGGACTCACGTTCGCGACGATGGACGTCGTCGCGGCGATGGTGGTCCTCGCCGCGATGTCCTACCTCGGCTTCGGCGCCCAGCCGCCGGTCGCCGACCTCGGATCGATCATCGCGGCGGGCCAGCCCTTCCTCCTGAGCGCGTGGTGGATCTCGACGCTGCCCGCCGTCATCCTCATCGCCCTGGGTGTGGGGGTCGGCCTGATCGACGACGGATTCTCGCTTCGGCGGAAGGTGAGCTGACGGTGAGCGACGTACGAGCGAACACCCCCCTCCTCGAGATCGACGACCTGCGGGTCGGCTTCGGCGCGAACCCCGCGTCCGCGAGCCTCACCGTGCACGGTGTGAGTCTGCGCATGGACGAGGGGAGGATCGTGGGGCTGGTGGGCGAGTCGGGCTCGGGCAAGAGCCTGACGTGCCGATCGATCCTGCGGCTCCTGCCCGATCGCGGCCACATCGTCTCCGGCAGCGTCCGCTTCGACGGCCGCGACGTGCTCGGGCTGTCCCGGGCCGAGCTGCTCGCCTTCCGGTCGAAGCAGGTCGGGATGATCTTCCAGGATCCGTTCTCGTCGCTCAACCCGACGCGGCGGATCGGGTCCCAGATGGTCGAGGCGCTCCGGCTCGCGCTCGGGGTCTCCGAGGAGACGGCCCGCGGACGGGCGGTCTCCCTCCTCGACGAGGTGGACATCCCCGATCCTGCCGGCAAGCTGAGGATGTACCCGCACGAGCTCAGCGGCGGGATGCGGCAACGCGTGATGCTCGCCATCGCCATGGGCGCCCAGCCGCGGCTGCTGATCGCAGACGAGCCCACCACGGCGCTCGACACGACCACGCAGGCCCAGATCCTGCGCCTGCTCCGGCGCGTGCGCGACGAGAACGCGACCTCGATCCTGCTCGTGTCGCACGATTTCGGCGTCATCGCCGAGATGTGCGACGAGGTGGTCGTCATGTACGGCGGATACGTCGTCGAGTCGGGACCGGTCGAAGAGGTGTACCTGCGCCCGCGCCATCCGTACACGCGTGCGCTGATCGCGGCCGTCCCGACGCTCGAAGTCCCCGACCGCGACTACCGTCGCCCCACCATCCCCGGACCGCCCCTGGGCACCACCCGCTACGAGGGGGGATGCCCTTTCGCCCCCCGGTGCGTGAACGCACGGCCCGAATGCCGCGACGTGCCGATGACCCTCGTCCCGATCGACGACGTCCACGCCCACGCCACCGCGTGTCCGTTCGAGGGGCGGGTGAGCGCATGAACGCCGACGCCCCCGTCCTCTCCGTCCGGGGCCTGCGAAAGGTGTACGGGCGTGGCGGCCTCATCCGGCTCCCCGGCCGGCCGCGCGCAGCCGGCCTCACCGCAGTCGACGATGTCTCGTTCGAGGTGGCGCGCGGCGAGATCCTCGGGATCGCCGGTGAATCGGGCAGCGGGAAGTCGACGACGGTGAAGTGCGTCGCGCGGCTGATCGATGCGGACGCCGGGGAGGTATGGCTCGGCGCGCAGAATCTGATGACGCTCACCGGCGGCCGACTGCGTGCGGCGCGGCGGCACGTGCAGGTGGTCTTCCAGGACCCCTATTCGTCTCTGAATCCGCAGATGCGGGTCGGGACGGCGATCCGCGAGGCCGGTGTCGCGCACGGGATCGAAGGGGCGAGGGAGCCCGGGTTCGCCGTCGACCTCCTCGCGAAGGTGCGGCTGCCGGCGTCCTACGTCGACCGCTATCCTCGCGACCTCAGCGGGGGTCAGCGGCAGCGCGTGGCGATCGCCCGTGCCCTCGCGCCGCGTCCGGAGGTCGTCATCGCGGACGAAGCCGTCAGCGCGCTCGACGTGTCGGTGCAGACCGAGATCGTGAACCTGTTCCTCGACCTGCGGGATCAGACGGGGATCTCGGTGATCTTCGTCTCGCACCAGCTCTCGGTGCTGTCGGCGCTCGCCGATCGCCTCATCGTGATGAAAGGCGGACGGGTGGTGGAGACCGGCCCTACCCGCGAGGTCCTCGCGCACCCGCGCGACGACTACACGCGGGCCCTGCTCGCCGCATACCCCGACCCGGTCGCGGCCCTCAGGGCCAGAGGGTTCGGGCTCGACGCCGCCGCGGACGGAGGCGACCATGAATGACGTCTCCCGGGAGCTGCGCCTCGGCGTGTGGGGCGCGGGCGTGATGGGCGCGCGCGTCGCGCGAGCGGCCGCGGCGCTGTCCGGCGTGACTGTCGCGGCGGTCATCGATCTCGATGAGGACCGCGCGCGTCACACGGCCGCGCAGGTGGGTGCCACGGCGACGTCGTCGCTCGCCGCGGCGCAGGGGGAGGCCGGCGTCGATGCGGTGTACATCGGGCTCCCGAACGGGCTGCACGCCGACGCCTGCCTGGAGGCCGCGCGGCTCGGGCTGCACGTGCTGATCGACAAGCCGCTCACGACGACCGTGTCCGATGCCGACGCCGTGCTCGCCGCGGCCGCCGCGACGCCGGCGTTCTGGATGATGGGGTTCAGCTACCGCTTCCGCGCAGAGTGGCGGGAGGCACGGGACATCGTCCGCCGCGGCGGGATCGGCGACGTGTACGTCGTGGTGGACGATGTCATCGAGGCCTACCGCGACACCCCCCGGTGGTATTGGGAGGCGGCGCGCGGCGGAGGGACGCTGCTCCTGCAGAGCCATCACGTCTTCGACCGCTGGGAATGGATGCTGGGCGCCGACGTCACGGCGGTGTCCGCGCGCACCGTCTCGATCCCGGGTGTGGAGGCCGACCTCGCCGTCGCGCTCCAGGCGCAGCTCGGCCCCTCGATCATCGGATCCTCGGCGATGTCGTTCGGCGTGACCTACGACGCGAAGCCCCGGGTCGCGTTCACCGTTCAGGGCACGCGCGGGATGATCGAGATCGACGAGACGCGTCGGCTCATCGTCAGCACCCCGGCCGGCATCGAGGAGCGCACCTTCGACGGCGATGACTGGCTCGCGACGCAGATCGCGGACTTCGTCGCCGGCGTGCGCGGCACCGCGACCGGGCAGCCCACGCTCCGCGCGGGGAGGCGCGCCGTCCAGCTCGCGGACGCGGCGCGCCGATCGGCGGCGCAGGGCGCGTGGCTCGCGATCCCGCCGTCGACGGCGGACGATGGGAGGACAGGGTGATGGCGGACGACTCCGGGATCACGCCGCGCGGCGGGCGGTTCACGATCCGCGCACTGCGTGCGGCCGTGCTGCCCACGCCCGGGTGGGCGCTCGAGTTCGGTGCCAACGACGCGACGCTCCACGACCTCCACTTCTACGTCTGGCTCGTGACCGACGGCGAGACGGTCGGTCTGATCGACACGGGGCTTCCCCTGGATCGCGCCGACGCCGACGCCCTCGGTGCGACGAACGCTGCGTTCGGCGACCCGGTCGGGTTCCGCGATGTGCGGACGCTTCCGGAGATCCTCGCGGACGCCGGGGTCCGGCCGGAGGACGTGTCGTTCGTCGCGATCACGCAGACGGTGACGTACCACACGGGCGGGCTCGACGCCGAGCTCCTCCCGAACGCGATCTTCTACCTCGCTCGCGCCGGGGTGTGGGAGCTGCTGGCCGATCCGCCGGGGCACCCGGCGCCCGAGTTCTACTTCACGCGGTCGTCGTGGGCGAGCCTGCGCGACCTGGCCGTCGGCGGTCGACTGCGACTGGTGGCCGACTGCGCGCAGATCGTCCCGGGGGTCCGGTTCGTCGTGACGGGCGGCCACCACCCCGGGTCCGCGGCCGTGGTCGTGGACACCGCCACCGGGGTCGTCGGCATCCTGGAGACGGCGTTCGTGAAGCGCAACCTGGAGTCGGGGACGCCGATCGGCATCGCCGAGGACATGGCCGCCGCCCGCCGGGCGATGTCGTCGATGCGCGACCGGTGCGACACCGTCGTCGCGATCCACGACCCGGACAATGCGCGCGATTTCCCTGGAGCGACCCGATGACGGTCGTGGCGGAGGGCGCAGGCGGCACAGTGCTGCGCGGAGGTGTCGTCCACGATCCGCTCTCGGGCGTCGTCGGTGTCCGGGACCTCCGGATCGAGGATGGCATCGTCTCGGCGCAGGACCCGCAGCCGGGCGACCGTGTCGTCGACGTCTCCGGGCTGATCGTGGCGCCGGGGCTCGTCGACCTGCACACCCACGTGTTCTCCGGCCAGGACCTGGGCGTTCCGGCGGACGCCGTCGCATTCCCCGCCGGCGTCACCACGATGGTGGACGCGGGGAGCGCGGGCGCGCACCTCCTGGGCGCCTTCCGGGCGTCGGCCGTCGACCGTGCGGCGGTGCGGATCCGCGCCTTCCTGAACGTGTCGTCGATCGGAACCACGAGCATCCTCCTCGGCGGGGAGCTGCGCGCCCCCTGGTACGTCTCGGAGGACGCCGCGGTCGAGGCGGTCGAGGCGAACCGCGACCTCGTCATCGGGATCAAGGTCCGCGCATCCGCCGACGTCGGCGGCGAGCACGCGCGGGCGGCGCTCGCCGCGGCGCGCCGGGTGGCTGATCGCGTCCGGCTGCCGCTCATGGTCCATCTCGGCCCCGCGCCCGCCGGGATCGACGAGATCGCGGACACGCTGCGGGAGGGGGATGTGCTGACGCACGCCTTCACCGGCTGGGAGGGCAATCGCGTCGTCGGTGACGATGGGCTCATCCGGTCGTCGATCCGCGCGGCCCGCGAGCGCGGTGTGATGCTCGACGTGGGTCACGGCATGTCAGGCTTCAGCCTGGACGTCGCGCGGAGGATGCTCGAGCAGGGGCAGGTGCCCGACAGCATCAGCACGGACATCCACGCGTACTCCCGAGAGCGGGTCGTGGACCTGCCGACCGTCATGTCGAAGTTCCTCGCGCTGGGGATGCCGCTGGCCGACGTCCTGCGGTGCACGACGACCGCGCCGGCACGTGTCGCCGGGACGGGGGCCGGAACGCTGGCGGCCGGGAGCCCCGCGGACGTGGTGGTGCTCGAACGGGTCGCGGGACCCGTCGCGTTCGACGACGCGTTCGGCGGCACTGCGACGGGGCACGAGCGGCTGCGCGTGGTTGCGACGTTCCTCGGTGGGCGCGTCGTGCACGGTGCAGCTGACACGCCCCTCGGAAAGGCCGGCCGATGAGCGCGATCCGGACCGTCGTCGTCGGCGGCGGCATCATGGGCGGCGGCATCGCCGTCGCTCTCGCGCGGGCCGGGCACGCCGTCGCGGTCGTCGAACCCGACGCGACCGCGGCGGCGGCGCTCACGAGCCGCGTGCAGGAACTCGCCGGGGACGCCCCCGAGGGGACGCCGCGCGTCGTGTCCGGGTGGGAGCCCGTCATGACGGCGCACTTCGTGATCGAGGCCGCACCGGAGGATCTGGCTCTCAAGGAGGACGTCTGGGCGCGGCTCGGAGCTCTCGCCCCCCTCGACGCGCTCCTCGCGTCGAACACGTCGTCCCTCGACATCGACGCGCTGGCGGCTCTGGTGCCGCGCCCGGAGCGCGTGCTCGCGACGCACTGGTTCAACCCCGCGTACGAGGTGGAGTGCGTCGAGGTCGCCCCCGGGCGGGCGACCGATCCCGATGTCGTCGGGCGCGCACTGACGATTCTGCGGGATGCCGGCAAGCACGCGGTCGTCGTCCGCAACGGGGCGGGATTCGTCGCCAACCGGATCCAGTTCGCGGCGATCCGGGAGGCTCTGCTGTGCCTGGAGGAAGGGATGCCCGCCGAGAGCATCGACGAGGTGGTCAGCACCTCGTTCGCCCCGCGGCTCGCGGCGCTCGGCCCGCTGGCGAACGCCGACCTGGGTGGCCTGGACACATACCTTGCGATCTTCGAGGTGCTCCGCTCCGCCCACGGCGACCGGTTCGCTCCGCCGCGCATCCTCGCCGACCTCGTCGCCGACGGCCGACACGGGGTGAAGACGGGCGCCGGGGTGTTCGACTACACGCCGGCCGCTGCGCGTGCGCTCGTGGAGCGACGCGACGAGCGGCTCTCGCGCATCATCGCGGCGACCCGCGACCGCGGGGGCACGGCATGACGTCGGCGCCCGCGCGGGCTTGCCGGGCACGAGCGGGTGCTGACAGAATGTTCGTATACACGAAATGGAGTTCATAAGAATGAAATCATCGGGGGCGACATGCGAGCGGTGAGGCTCGAGGAGATCGGCCGGGTGGACCTCGTCGACCTCGACGAGGCCGTGGCCGCGCCGGGCGACGTCATCGTGCAGACGATCGCGACGGGCATCTGCGGATCGGACATCCACGGCTACACCGGCGAGAACGGGCGGCGCATTCCCGGGCAGGTGATGGGTCACGAGACGGTGGGCCGCATCAGCGGGATCGGCGCCGCCGTCGACGCCGACCGCTTCCCCGTCGGTGCGCTCGTCACGGTGAACCCCGTGATCGTCCCGGTCGAGGACGCGGACCGTTACGCGGGGCGCGAGCAGCACGATCCGCGCCGCCGGATCATCGGCGTCGACCCGACGATCGTCTCCGCGTTCGCGGAACGCTACGCCGTCCCCGCCGCCAACGTCGTCGTGCTGCCCGAGTTGGACAACCCGCTGCACGCGGCCCTCATCGAGCCGCTCGCCGTCGCGCTGCATGCCGTCCACCGCGTCGGTGTCGCACCCGGCCAGACCGTCCTCGTGGTGGGCGGCGGCCCCATCGGCCAGTCGTGCGTGCTGGCGGCGCTGCGCGCCGGTGCGACCCGGGTGCTCGTCTCCGAGCCTCACGCCGCCCGCCGAGCGGTCTGCGCGGCGCTGGGTGCCGACGTGATCGACCCGGCCGGGATCTCCATACCGGAGGTCGTGCGCGGCAGGACGGGCGGCCAAGGTGTCGACGTCGCGATCGACGCGGTCGGAACCTCGGCGACCGTATCTGATGCCGTCCAGTCGACGGTGCTCGGGGGGAGGGTGTGCCTGGTCGGCATGGCCCACCCCGAGCTGTCGCTCGACGCGTATCGCATCAGCACGGAGGAGAGGGTGCTCGTGGGAAGCTTCACGTACCCGGCGAAGACCTTCGCCGAGGCCGCGCGGTGGGTCGGCGAGGGAGGCGAGGTGTTCGACGCGCTCATCAGCGAGGTCGTCGCACCGGAGCGAGCGGACGAGGTCCTGGCGAGGCTGGCGCGCACGCCGGACGTCCCCGCCAAGGTTCTGATCCGGTTCTCCCCCGACCGCGCCGATGCGGAGGGGGCATCGTGACGGACGAGGCGCCGGCGCAGCCGGAGACGCTGTTCGACCGCATCGGGGTGCGCCGCATCGTCAACGGCGTCGGGCCCGCCACGCGACTGGGCGGACTGCCGCTGCATCCGGAGGTCGTCGAGGCCATGGCGCAGGCGACGGCGCACGCGGTGCGGATGGACGACCTCCAGCGCCGCGCCGGGGCGGAGCTCGCCCGTCTCCTGGACGTGGAGGCGGCCTACGTCACCTCCGGGGCGGCGGCCGCACTGACCCTCGCGACGGCGGTCGCCATCGCAGGGCCGGATGCCGCCCGCATGGACGAGCTTCCGCACGTCCGCGGCGGGGCGAATCGCGTCGTCGTGCTGACGGCGCACCGCGACCCCTACGACCGCGCGGTCGAAGCGGCGGGTGCCGAGCTGGTCGTCGTCGGCTATCCCGCATCGACGCACCTGGACGAGATCGAGCGTGCGATCGATGAGACGACGGCCGCGATCCTCTACCGACCCGGGCGGCCGGGCAACCATCCGACTCTCGCGGCGATCGGCGCGCTCGCCGCGCGCAGCGGCATCCCTGTCATCGTCGACGGCGCGCTCTATGCGCCGCCGCTGGCGAATCTGCACCGCTGGGTGGAGGACGGCGCCGCGCTCGTCGCCCTGAGCGGCGGCAAGCAGTTCCGTGGGCCGCAGGCCAGCGGCATCCTGTGCGGTCGCACGGATCTCGTCGACCTCGTCGCTGTGCAGCAGCAGGACATGGACGAACGCGAGCAGACGTGGGCGCCGGGGCGATCGGGCGCGACCCCCGCCACGCCGCCTCGCCACGGTCTCGGTCGTTCCATGAAGGTGGGACGCGAGCAGATCGCCGGCCTCCTCGCCGCCGTCGCGCGATACGTGGCGGCGCCCGGGGCGGACGACGCCGACGGCATCCGCGAACTCCGGCTCCTGCGGGACATCCTCACGGCGGACGACACGTTCGCCGTGGCGTGGCACGAGTCGTCCGCGCTGGGCGTGCCCGCCCTCGAGCTCGCGCTCGCCGACGCCGGGATCGATGTCGACGAGTTCGTCACGGCACTCGCTCACCGGGAGATGCCCGTGTACCTGGAGGAATCCGAGGCGTGGCGCGGTGCGCTCCTCGTCAACCCGATGGCGCTGGGTGCGGGAGATGCCCGCCGCATCGCCGATGCCGTTCGCGACATCCTTCACCCCGTCGCCGACTGAGGAGGTCGATCCGTCCCATGGACATCGTCGGATACACCGAAGCCGCGCCGCCGCCGGCGGGGCCCTACTCCCAGAGTCGGCGCCGCGGGGGCGTGATCGCATGCGCCGGGCAGGCCGGCATCCGCCCCAACGGTGAGGTCGAGGTGGGATTCGGTGCCCAGCTGCGCCGGACATTCGAGAACCTCCGCGCGACGCTGGCCGCCGCGGGAGGCGACATCGGTGACGTGGTGCAGGTCCGGGTGTTCCTCACCGACCCGACCCAGTTCGCCGAGATGAACGAGATCTACGGGGAGGTGTTCGCGGCGCCCTATCCCGCGCGCACCACGGTCACGGTCACCCTCCCGCCCCCGCTGCTGGTCGAGGTCGACCTGCTCGCCGTGGTCGAAGAGGGAGTGTCACAATGACGAGCAGTCTGCGGACCGTCCGCGCGAGAGTGAGCCGCCATGTCTGATCAGCCGCAGAGCGTCAAGTCCGCCCAGCGGACGCTCGAACTGCTCGAGGTCATCGCCCGGCACGGGGATGGCGTCACGTTCGCGGAGCTCGCCGAACAGCTGCCGTACCCCAAGAGCAGTCTCCATGGGCTCCTGCAGACGGTCGTGTCGATGAAGTGGCTGACCTTCGATCCGGACGATCGCCGATACTCCATCGGGGTGCGCCCGTGGGAGGTCGGCCAGTCCTTCCGACGCAGCCGCGACCTCGTCATCCGCGCCCGTCGCTACCTGCGGGAGGCGAATGAGGCGCTGGACGAGACCGTTCAGCTCGGCATCCTCGACGACCTCGACGTGGTGTACCTCGACAAGGTCGAGGGCACTCAGCCCCTCAGGCTGGTCTCCAACGTCGGCAGCCGCCTGCCGGCGTACGTGACCGGGATCGGCAAGGCGCTCCTGAGCGGACTGCCGGAGGAGACGCTCCGCGAGCGCTTCGCGGGAGAGACCCTGCCCGGGTACACCTCCCGGACGATCACCTCCGGCGATCGCCTGATCGAGGTGATCGACGAGGCGCGCGTCCAGGGCTTCGCCACCGACGACGGCGAGTACTCGCACGGCGTCTACTGCGTCGCGGTGCCGGTGCGGACCACGGCGGGGCAGGTGGTCGCCGCGCTCAGCTTCTCCGTGCCGAAGGCGCGGCTGGAGAGCGGTGACGTCGACGCGCAGCGCATGACGGACGTGCTGACCGCGGCGGCCGGCGAGATCTCGGCGGCGCTCGCGTCGTCGTCGGTCGAAGCGGCGGCCGGAGAGGGAGCGAACCGATGACGCGGGGTCGTGTCATGACCGTACTGGGGGAGGTCGCGCCCGAGGAACTCGGCGTCACCCTCACCCACGATCACATCCTGGTCGACGGTTGGGGGTTGCGTCAGCTGTACGAGGCGATCCTCGACGACGAGGCCATCGCACTCGCGGAGCTCATCCGCTACCGCGAGGCGGGCGGCCGCACGATCTGCGATCCCACCAACACCGGTCTCGGACGCGATCCGGAGGCGCTCGCACGGCTGAGCCGGGCGTCGGGGGTTCAGATCGTGATGGGAGCGGGGTGGTACCGCGAGATCGTGTACCCGTCGCTGATCACGACCTCCTCGACCGCGCAGCTGGCCGCACTCCTGGTCCGCGAGATCACCGAGGGCGTCGACGGCACCGGCATCCGCCCCGGTTTCATCGGCGAGATCGGCACCGAGCGCGGCCACATCACGCCCGCCGCCGAGCGGGTCTTCCGTGCCGCCGGCCGCGCCCACGCGCAGACCGGCGTGCCGATCCTCACCCACACCACCCACTGGGGGGAGCTGGCGCTCGACCAGCTCGACCTCCTCGCCGAGGAGGGCGTGGATGCCGGAGCGGTGATCGTCTCGCACCTGGGCGATCGCAAGGGCGTCGACCACATGCTGCCGATCGCCGACCGCGGCGCGTGGATCAACATCGACAACCTCGCGTTCGTGCAGGGCTACGCCCCGCTCGAGTTCCGCATCGAGAACATCGCCGAGATGTGCCGACGCGGGCTGGCCGAGCGGGTGATGCTGTCGAACGACATCTGCGAGCTCGGTCAGCTCGCCGCCTACGGCGGCGTCGGCTATGACAACGTGCTGACGAACGTGATCCCCCTCTTGGAGGAGCGCGGCGTCTCGGCGAGCGACATCCATCGCATGACGGTGGTCAATCCCGGCCTCGCGTTCGCCTTCCGCTGACGCCTCGGTCACTGCGGCGCCCGTCAGCGCCCCGCCAGGATCGTGGTCGCCCCCGCATGGCTTCCGTCAGCATCGGCGCCCACGCGTCGGCGCCGGAGGAGTCTCGGATCATGACAACGGTACGGGGAGTCCGCACAGCGGGCCCGATGACACATGCGCCCCGCGGGTCGGAGGACCGCGATCCGACGTGGGGATCTCTCGAGGTGTGGGTGGAGCGCTACGGCGCGGTGCGGTACCGCCTGACCGTCCTCCCGCCTGGCATCGACGCGGGCACGCGCCGCTGGGTGCGCGCGTGGCATGTCTGGTGCGGCGTGGGGCTCCTGATCGCTGCGGCGGCCGCGCTGGCGATGACGCTGCTGCTGCCGCCGGCGGCGGCGTTCGCGACCGCCGGATGCCTGTACCTGGCGGGATGGTTCGTCATCCGCCGCGGGGCGGGTGACGCCCGCCGGCTCACGCGCCGGCTGGTCGGCGTGGATCTCGGCCGGTACGCCACCGAGCGCGAGCGGGAGAGGTGCGGCCGTCTGCTGCGCGCCGCCGCGACGCTGGACGAGGCGGACCGGGCGGCGCGCGCCGGGGCGATCACTCCCGTCGACCGCGAACTGGTCTGGGCACGCGTGCACGAAGAGGTCGGTCGCCTCGTCGCCGCGGACCGGAGCCGCCGGGCGTAGGGATTCCGTCAAGACGTCGTCGCTCGGTCGCCGCGTCGTCCAGACTGTTCTGGTGCCCATCATCGACAACGCCGTGTACGTCGGCGGTCACCGCATCCAGAACCCCGAGAGCCTGGAGCTGACGTTCGAATACATGCGAGCCAAGGGCGGGATGGCGTGGATCGGCCTCTTCCGCCCGACCGAGGAGGAGCTGGCGAAGGTCGCGGCCGAGTTCTCCCTGCATCCGCTCGCCGTGGAGGACGCGCTCAACGGGCACCAGCGGGCGAAGATCGAGCGCTACGGCGACATCCTGTTCGTGGTCCTGCGGCCCGCGCGCTACATCGACGAGACCGAGACGGTCGACTTCGGCGAACTGCACGTCTTCGTCGGCCCCGACTTCGTCGTCACCGTGCGGCATGCGGAATCCCCTGACCTCGCACACGTGCGGCAGCGGCTCGAGGCTCAGCCCGAACTGCTCGCGCGCGGACCGGAGGCCGTGCTGTACGCGATCCTCGACCAGGTCGTGGACGAGTACGAGCCCGTCGTCGACGGCGTGCAGAACGACATCGACGAGATCGAGGACGCCCTCTTCGGCACCGAGGACCCGGGCCTCTCGCGGCGGATCTACGAGCTGTCGAGCGAGGTCATCTCGTTCCAGCGTGCGACCGACCCGCTGCCGGTGATCGTCGAGTCGCTGCTGCGCGGCGGCGAGAAGTACGGCGTCGACGTCGAACTGCAGCGTTCCCTGCGCGACGTGCTCGACCACTCGCTGCACATCCGGGACCGCCTCACCTCCGCGCGTCCCATCCTCGCCAATGCCCTCACCGTGAACGCGACGCTCGTGACGCAGCGCCAGACCGAGACGGCCCTCGCGCAGAACGAGCAGGTCAAGAAGATCTCCGGCTGGGCCGCGATCCTCTTCGGCCCGACGCTGGTCGCAGGCATCTACGGCATGAACTTCAAGCACATGCCCGAGCTGCAGTTCGTGTGGGGCTATCCCGCCGCGCTGGCCCTGATGGCCGCGACGTCGGTGGTGCTCTACGCGGTGTTCAAGGGCCGCCACTGGCTCTGAGGAGAGCCGCGCGCCCTCAATCCCGCCGCGCCACCGGACCGGTCGAGTCGCGGATGACCAGCCTCGTCGCGAGCGGCGTGTCCTCGGCGATGCTCTCCGGCTCCTCGACCGCGACCAGCACCTTCTGCATGATGAGCCCGCCGAGCGCCGCGAAGTCCTGACGCACCGTCGTCAGGGACGGAAGGAGGTATGCCGCTTCCGGCACGTCGTCGAAACCGACGACGCTGACGTCCTCCGGCACGCGCAGCCCGCGCTCCCGGAGCGCCGACAGCACGCCGATGGCCATCTGGTCGTTGCCGACGAACAGCCCCGTGCCGGGGGTCGCGTCGATCGTGCGACCGAGCTCGTACCCGCTCGCCGCCGACCAGTCGCCGTGCCGCGGCTCGACGACCTCGAGCCGACTGGCGGCCAGCTCGTCGCGCCACCCTCGGATGCGCTCGATGGCATCGGGCGCGCTCGGGGGGCCGGCGAGGTGCAGGATGCGCGAGTGCCCGAGCTCCACGAGGTGCCGTACGGCGGAACGCGCACCCCGGTACTGGTCGATCGAGACGAGGTGCGGGCTCCGGCGCGGTGTCGCGGCAGCCGCGACGAGGGGGATGCCGATCTCCAGGCTGCGCAGCGCCTCGAGCACGGCGATGTCGACGACGATCAGCACGATCGCGTCCACCCGCTGGCGGAGGAGCCCCTCGATGACCCCGCGGACGCTCGCGGAGTCGGCGTCGCCCGTGCTGATCATGTCGACGCTGTAGCGCGCGGTGCGCGCAGCCAGGTTGAAGTGCATGGCGATCGAGGACGGGCCGTAGTCGGGGACGCCCGGAGTGACCAGCCCGATCGTCCGCGTGCGGCGGGTCACCAGAGCGCGCGCGGCGGGCGACGGACTGTAGCGCAGCTGCGCGATCGCCTGCTGGACCCGGGCCCTGGTCGCGGGCCGGACGTTCGGCAGGTCGTTGATCACGCGTGACACGGTCTGGTGCGAGACACCGGCCAACCGCGCGACGTCGAAGATGTTGGCGGCCCGCGCGGCCCCATCGTCGGAGGTGGTCACGTCATGCCTCCTCGACGTCGGGGCGTGCCACGAGGGCGAGGAGGGAGTCGATGGTGAGGTCTGCGGACGCCGCGGTCTCGACGATGCGCCCGTCGCGGAGGATGGCGACGCGATGGCCCACGCGCAGAACCTCCTCCAGCTCGGCGGAGATGAACATCACCGACAGCCCGTTGTCGGCGAGATCGCCGACCAGGTTCAGGATCTCGACCTTCGCGCCGACGTCGATGCCCCGCGTGGGCTCGTCGAGCACGAGAACGCGGGGGGAGAGCGCGAGGAGGCGCGCCAGGAGCACCTTCTGCTGGTTGCCGCCGGAGAGAGTGCCCGCCGGCCGATCGAGGTCCGGAGGGCGGATGTCGAGCGCCTCGACCCAGCTCGCGGCGAGCTCGCGCTGCCGCGACCGGCGGATGCGACGGAGGACTCCGCGCTGGGCCTGCAGCGCGAGGGTGATGTTCTCCAGGACGCTGAGCTCGCCGATGATGCCGTCCGTGCGACGGTTCTCGGACGAGTAGGCGACGCCCAGCGAGATCGCCCGCCGCGGGGAGCCGAACGACACCGGCGCGCCCGTGATGCGGAGGATGCCGGCATCCAGGCGGTCCACCCCCGTCAGCGCCCGCGCGAGTTCGGTGCGGCCCGAACCGAGCAGCCCGGCGACCCCCAGCACCTCGCCCTCCGCGAGATCCACGTCGGCGTCGGAGATCCCCGGCGTGGAGGTCACCCCCCGCGCGCTCAGGTACGGCTCGCTGGGGGCGTCGGCGCTCTCACGGTGCTGGCGGCTCAGGATCTCGCCGGCGCTGCGGCCGAGCATCTTCTCGACGAGGTCGATCCGGAGGAGTTCGCGGGTCAGGTACTCGCCGACCAGGCGTCCGTTGCGCAGCACCGTGATGCGGTCGCAGATCTCGTAGACCTGATCGAGGAAGTGCGACACGAACAGGATGGCGACGCCGCGCTGCTTCAGCTCGCGGATGACCCGGAAGAGCTCGGCGACCTCATCCAGATCGAGGCTGGACGTCGGCTCGTCCAGGACGAGCACCTTCACGTCGATGGAGATCGCGCGCGCGATCGCGACGAGCTGCTGGACGGCGAGGGAGTGCGTGCCGAGGACCGATGACGGGTCGATCTCGAGGCCGAGCTCGCGCAGGACCTCGGTCGCGCGGGCGCGCATCCCGCGCCAGTCGATGGCGCCGCGACGACGGGCCTCGCGTCCGAGCGAGATGTTCTCGGCGACGGTGAGGTTCGGCAGGAGGTCGATCTCCTGGTAGACCGTGCCGATCCCGCGGCGCTGCGCGTCGGCGGGGGAGGCGAACCGCACCTCGTCTCCATCGATCCTGATCTCGCCGGCGTCGAGGTGCAGCGCACCGGTGATCGCGCGGATCAGCGTCGACTTCCCCGCGCCGTTCTCGCCCATGAGCGAATGCACCTCGCCCGGGAACATGCGGAAGTCGACGCCGTCCAGCGCGGTCTCGCCCCGGAACCTCACGGTGGCTCCCGAGACCTCCACGACCGGACCCGATTGCATCGGTCCCCACCCTATTGCCCGGGCGGTCGCGCGCCGCTCACCGTCTGCCCGAGCGCGCCACGATGACGCGCTGGACGACCACGAACAGGAGGAGCAGCGCCCCGACGATGATCCGCGTCCACGACGCGTCGGCGCCCATGAAGGTGATGGCCACCTTGATGAGCCCGTAGACGAGCACGCCCAGCAAGGATCCGATGACGTAGCCGCTCCCGCCGCTGAGCAGCGTCCCGCCGATCACGACGGCCGCGATCGTGTCGAGCTCCGTCCCGATGCCGTTGAGGCTGTAACCCGCACCCGTGTAGGCGGTGAAGATCACGCCCGCCAGTCCCGCGCACGAGCCGCTGATGACGTAGACGAGCAGCTTCGTGCGGGCCACGGGCAGCCCCATCAGCCGCGCCGACTGCTCGTTGCCGCCGATCGCGTAGACCGTGCGGCCGAACCGGGTGAACTGCAGCACCCAGAACGCCACCGCGACGGTGAGGAGCGCGATGATCCCGGTGGGGGTGATGTACCAGCCGTTGGGCTGGTACGCGATGCCCTCCGGACCGAGGTACCAGCCGCCCACCGCGAACCGCGCGGACTGCAGCCATGTGATGACCGGATCCTTGACCCCGATCGCCTCGAGGCTCACGACGAAGGCGAGACCCCGGGCCAGGAACATGCCGGCGAGCGAGGCGATGAAAGGCTGGACGTCGAAGACCTGCACCATGACCCCCACGAGGAGTCCCACGGCGGCGCCGCACACGATCATCGTCGGCATCGCCACGGCCGCCGGGACGCCGCTGCCGAGCATCCGGGCGCCGAGGATGCCGGTGAAGGCCATCACCGATCCGACCGACAGGTCGATGCCGCCGGTCAGGATCACGAAGGTCATCCCGACCGCGAGGACGAGCAGGTAGGCGTTGTCGAGCAGCAGCGACGACAGCATGCGCGGCGTGACGAACGTCCCGAAGTAGAGCTGCCCGGCGATGAGCATCGCGAGCAGGATCGCGATCGCGGCGAACACCGGGATCCACGAGGCGTGACGAGTGCTGAAACGATGGAGCAGCCCGGAGCGCTCGCGCGGGACCGGGGAGCCGGTGAGAGTGGCGGAGCTCATGGCACCTGCACCTCCTGGCCGAGGCGGACGGGTTCGCCGGCGCCGGCGCCGGTCCGTGGTGGTGCGGGCGGTCGCGTCGCGGAGATGCGTCTGACCCAGCCCTTGACGCGGCTCGACTGCGCGAGGCACACGATGATGATGACGGCCGCTTTGAACACCGGCGTCACCGCGGGCGGGACGCCGAGGAACGTGATCGTCGAGGTGAGCGTCTGGATCGTGTACACGCCGATCACCGTGCCCGCGAGCGTGAACTTCCCGCCCGCGAGGGACGTGCCCCCGAGCACGACGGCGAGGATGGCGTCGACCTCGATGTTCAGGCCGGCGGAGTTGGCGTCCGCGGCCATGATGTTGGAGCTGTACAGGATGCCCGCGATCCCCGCGAGGAGCCCGCTGCCCGCGTAGGCCCCCCAGATGATCCCGCGCGAGCGGACGCCGGCGAGCCGGCTGGCCGTCGGGTTGATGCCGACCGCCTCGGTCAGCATCCCGAGCGCGGTGCGCCGCTCCACCACGGCGACGACGATGATCGCGGCGACCGCGACCAGGAACGCGAAGGGGAGCCCGAAGACGTACCCCTGCGCCATGAACTGGTAGGGGGTGCTGTTGATCGTCGTGATGAACCCCTGCGTGATGAGCAGGGCGATACCGCGTCCGGCGAGCATCAGGACGAGCGTCGCGATGATCGGCTGGATGCCCACCACGGCGACGAGGAACCCGTTCCAGACCCCGAAGACGAGGGTGACGGCGATGCCTGCGCCGATCGCGACCGCGATGACGCCCAGGTCGTTCGGCCGCGGCGAGCCGGCGATGATCGTCAGCGAGACGGCGCCGGACACCGCCATCAGGGCTCCGACCGACAGGTCGATGCCGCGTGTGGCGATGACCATCGTCATGCCGAGCGCGACGAGCATGAGCGGTGCGCTGTTGCGGAGGATGTCGATGATCGACCCGTAGAGCTCGCCGTCGCGCACGGTGACGCTCAGGAACGAGGGCCGCGCGATCGTGTTCACCAGGATCAGCGCCACGAGGGCTCCGATCGGCAGCACCAGACGGTGCCTGAGCAGCTTGTTCATGCCGCGCTCTCCTTCGAGTCGCCCTGCGCGATGATCTCGACCAGCTCGTCGACGTCGGTGTCGGCCGTCGTCGTGAGCTCGCCGATCTTGCGGCGGTCCCGCAGCACCACGATCCGCTGAGCGAGCCGGAGAACCTCCTCCAGCTCCGACGAGATGAACACTACCGACAGACCCTCCGCCGACAACCGCGCGACGAGCTGCTGGATGTCGGCCTTCGCGCCGACGTCGATCCCGCGCGTGGGCTCGTCCAGGATCAGCAGCTGCGGCGCCATCGCGAGCCAGCGCGCCAGGACGACCTTCTGCTGGTTGCCTCCGGACAGATTGCGGATGAGCGCGTCCGGGTCGGCCGGCCGGATGCCGAGCGAGGAGATGTACTCCTGGACGACGGCGTCCTTCTCCGCGGCGGGGACGCGGCGCAGCCATCCGCGTCTCGCCTGTATCCCGAGGACGATGTTCTCGCCGACCGTGAGATCGGCGACGATCCCCTCCCCGCGGCGGTCCTCGGACGCGAACGCGAAACGCTGCGCGATCGACTCGCGCGGAGTGCGTAGCCGGGTGACGTCACCGCGCACGCGCACCGTTCCCGTGTCGGCGCGGTCGGCGGCGTAGAGGAGCCGGGCGAGCTCGGTGCGTCCCGACCCGAGCAGACCCGCGATGCCGACCACCTCGCCGTCGAACACGTCGATGTCGACCGGGTCGATGACCCCGCGGCGTCCCAATCCGGATGCCGCGAGCAGCGGTGCGCCGGTGCGGTCGATCGCGCGCTCCGCGGCGTCGATCTCGTCCAGCGCGGCCAGCTCACGACCGAGCATCTTTGCGATGAGCTCGCCGCGGGTGAGTGCCGTCGCGGCGTACTCGCCGACCAGGCGGCCGTTGCGCAGCACCGTCAGGCGATCCGAGATCTCGTAGACCTGATCGAGGAAGTGGGTCACGAAGAGGATCGCCACCCCGCGCTCGCGCAGCCCCCGCATCACGGCGAACAGCTGCTCGACCTCGCCGCGGTCCAGGCTCGACGTCGGCTCGTCGAGGACGAGCACCTTGCAGTCGGACACCATGGCGCGGCTGATGGCGACGAGCTGCTGGATCGCGATCGAGTGCGACGCCAGCGACGAGCGCGGATCGATCCGCAGCCCGAGGCTCTCCAGATGCCCGCGCGCCTCGGCGTTGGTGGCCTTCCAATCGATGCCGAAGGGCCCGCGGCGCTCCTGGCCGAGCATGACGTTCTCGCCCACGGTGAGGTTCGCGCACAGGTTCACCTCCTGGTAGACCGTCCACACGCCCGCGTCCTGGGCATCGGCGGTCCCCTTGAAGGTCCGCGCGGCGCCGTCGATGAGGATCGTCCCCGCGTCGATCGGGTAGACGCCCGTGAGCGCCTTGATCAGCGTCGACTTGCCGGCGCCGTTCTCGCCCATCAGCGTGTGGACCTCGCCCGCGCGCAGGGTGAGGTCGACGCCCTCCAGCGCCTTGACGCCCGGGAACTCGATCGTGATGTCGCGCATCCGGACGACGGCGTCGTCGTCCTGTTCGACGTGGGTCATGAACCTCTGCCTTCGAAGAATGGGGGGATCGCACGGGGAGGGCCCGCATCGCGGACCCTCCCCGTGCCGTCGATCAGTACTTGCGGTCCGGGAGCGCGGCCTTCGCCTGCTCCGGGGTGAACGAGGCGTCCGTCGCGGTCTGCGCCTTCGGCACGTCCTTGCCCGCGAGGATCGCCTTCACGGTGTCGGCGACGGTCGGTCCGAGCAGCGGGTTGCACTCGACGACGTAGTTGAACTCGCCGTTCGCGGCCGCCTGCAGTCCGTCGTGCGTGGCGTCGATCGTGATGATCTGGATGTCCTTGCCCGGTGTCAGCCCGGCCGCCTTGATCGCATCCAGCGCACCGAGCCCCATGTCGTCGTTCTGCGCGAAGAGCAGGTTGATGGTCTTCCCGTACTTCTGCAGGAAGCCTTCCATCACCGTCTTGCCGTCGGCACGCGTGAAGTTGCCGGTCTGCGAGTCCAGCGTCTTGATCTGCGTGCCCTTGATGGCGTCGTCGAAGCCCGTCGCCCGGTCGATCGCAGGAGCCGACCCGGTCGTCCCCTCGAGCACGACCATGTTCGTCGCCTTGCTGCCGAGGTTCGTCGCCGCCCACGCGCCGGCCGTCTCGCCCTCCTTCTTGAAGTCGTCGCCGATCCAGGCCTTGTAGAGGTCGCTGCTGCCGTCGATCGTGCGGTCCTCCAGAACGACAGGGATGCCGGCGTCCTTGGCCTCCTTGAGGACGTCGTCCCATCCGGTCGTCACCACCGGGGCGATGACGATCGCGTCGACCCCCTGGTTGATGAAGCTGCGCACCGCCGCGATCTGGTTCTCCGGCTTGTTGTCCGCCGCGTTGAAGATGAGCTTGAACCCGTTCTTCGTGGAGAAGGCGTCCTTCATCGACTCCGTGTTGGCCGAGCGCCAGCCGCTCTCCGAGCCCGTCTGGGCGAATCCGACGGTGATGACCTTGCCGCCGCCGCCCCCGGATGCGTTCCCACCGCCTGCGCCGCTCGCGCAGCCTGTCGCCGCCAGTGCCATCGCGCCGATGAGCGCGAAACCGGCGAGGATCCTCTTCTTCATCCCACAACCTCCTCGTCTGGGTCCGGCTGCGTCGCCGGGTGTCC
>Ga0209930_1001070_pt1 | contig 48350 bp, 53 predicted proteins | sample ThiBiot_500_biof_2_FD_183948 | JGI IMG/M metagenome (GOLD analysis project Ga0209930, IMG submission 183948) | Wastewater bioreactor microbial communities from Cape Town, South Africa - Thiocy_cont_500_biof (SPAdes) | ecosystem: Engineered > Bioreactor > Thiocyanate-remediating >...
TGGTAGAAGTTGTAGATGATTGTAGAAATGAAGGTATTGTTTGAAAATATACAACACTTGTTTCATTTGTTTGTAATTGAGCTGTAGCGTTCCAAAAGACTAACTGACATGTCCTCAATGTTTCTTGGCAGGAAATTGTTACTGTTAAATTGTTCACCGATAACATTTGACACAAACATTGATCACATGTTATATTAACGATTGTCGTGTAGGTATTATGAGCATTTAGTGAATTAAAGACCCAACTGGCATTTTGTATTTGACCAAGTTGAACCGTAGTGCATATTTTTACAACGGATAAAATAATTAAGAAGAAGAAAAACATTGTCAATTGTAGGAAAATAGAGTTGAACGACTTCCTTTTTTTCTTTTTGAATTCAATTTTAAAGAAAAAATCAATGATATTTTAAAAGCGAATCGAATTATAAGATCTTTTTCTTCTTTTAATTAGTTAAACATCAAAGGAATGCGTCGCTTGTAAATAATTTTACTTTTTATTCACTACAAAAGCTTGTTTATTGAAAATAAATACACACAAAAAACAAAACAATTCTGAAAATTTACAATTTAACCACATTCATCTCCTTTAACATTCATATTCGGATGATTTCCCGGTGGTAATTCACCACCTGGATTTTTCTTCTTATTTTTCTCGCTAATTTTAGCAAATAAAGCTTCGGTATTGTTGAGTAATGTCGTAACATCTGCATGCGCTCCGCCAACTTTCGTGCCTAAATGAGCACAACAAATATTATCAAAAGGCCAGTCATGCAAGACTTGTCTCAACCAATCGCGAAATAAAAACGGAGCTTCAGCTGTCGGATGAAGACCTGCACTTTTAATTGACGGATGAAATGCCATTGCACCATCTTTGTAACCAAATAATTTCAATAAAAAACCAGGTTTTTCTGCATACATAATCGTATCATCAACATGAAGTGTTCGAGATGCTGGATGATAAACAAATACACTGACAAAATGATTTGTCGATTCAGGCTGTGGATTGACAAATTCTGCGCCTAGATCAAAAAGAAAAAAAATTTTAAAAAAAAGACTTTTGTTTCGACATGAATTTCACCAGCTGGGATACGCATTTCCACATCGGGTTCCCATTTACTTCGAACTTCGCAATTGTTAAGATCTCCTGCCCACGGAATATTCGTCAATCGACGTAGATGTCTCGGTGTTCCATAATAAGCTGCTTTGGGATACAATTGATAAAACGCCGGAAAGGCTAAAGTATGAAACGGATGTGTTGCAACAACAGCTTCGATATTTTCGCCATTGTTTGTCAATTGATCGATTTCTTGTCGAGCACGATCAGTTAATTCAACTGTATCGATAACAAGAAATTTTCCTGTTCGTAATTGAATGATTGACATTTGTGTGCTAATATCGATTAATTTGAAAACTTTAAAATGTGCACGAATATTCCAGAAACCAGGACCAATTTGATGGAGTTCGTTTTTCTCAAGATTCGGTGCAGCATTCGGAGTTTGAGCTGGAACTGCTGATGCCATGCCACGAATAGGTAAAAACACTGATCTAAAAATAAGACTTGACAAGCCAAATATCATTTTATCTGCAAATATTTGCAAAGCTTTTATATTGACATTCGACAAAGAACAGAAAAAGCAACGTCATATGACAAAAAATAATCTAAGTCAAGACTTTATTTGGTTAATGACACAACAACTACAATTCATGTTCTAAAGTATCTCGATTGAATTTCAAACGATCGAACGAAAGATTTTCATATTTTGCCAATGATTGTTGTATATCGAATTCAGGAAAGAAAAAACCTATTTCACGTTGAGCTGTTGCAATCGAATCTATTTCATCAATTCAAATTCAAATTCCTTTGAAAACCAACTTATCTCTCATTTCTACCTGATCCATGACCACAATTTCTCGTATCAGTAACACCATGTTGACCTCGAATCGTATTTTCTGCTTCAAAAATTGTCCTCAAAGATCAATTTTATTTCTCCACATTCAAAACAAACGCACAATTACTTGAAGACTTTCGTTGGACCAAGTAATGATCTCCATTCTTGTATGGCGTTTTCCTTTCCAAGAATATGACATGATATAGGTCCACTGAGAAAACAAAATTTTATTCGTACAAATTCGAAAAGAAAACAAAAACCACATACCAACTCATATAATGAACAAGTCGACTATAGAAAAATTTTCCTAAATAATCATCAAAAAAAAGGTTCGTGTTGACGAAAATCTCTTGTGAAGGCGAATCACCTTGATGTTCTCGGTAAAATTCTCCTGCACGTTCGCGATTCAATTGTAAACGTTGACTTTTAATAAAAATAAACCGTCGTTGAAGAATTAACTCGATAATTTCCTAGAAATAAGTCGAATAAAACAAATTTCCCAATCGAAATCGAATTACCTCTAACTAACACCTACATGAAATAAATGTGGTGATCGAACAATATCTGGTTTTAAAATACATAACGTTAATTGAAACATAATGAATTATTTGATCTAGAATATGTTCTCTAGTTAAAAGATATCAAAATCTTGGTTTTGTGGTATTAGTAAATAATTACATTTACATCTTACAGTTAACTACGTAGACAATAACCAATGCATTTAGTCTATCGATAGATGTCGCTTATGACTATACTTTATCTTGTCCTAATGTCTGAAACTGAACATCTATGTTATTCTTTTTCTCTCGCTTCATTATCAATCGCCGACGAAACTGCACATTTGATACTGTTTGATTTTCCTTTGGTGACAGAACTTCTATTGATCAGACGATTTTATGTTCGACAAAAACACTGTCATACAGAAGAAATAAATGTTTGCATTAACATCCATATTTTTTATTGAAATAATACGGCAGAAATGTCAATTATCTTTGAATAAGATATATAGGATCTATTTCGCTTCTTGTCTGAGTATGATTCCTTGTTATCAGATTATTCGATTACGAAAATTTTGATCTAACAATTCTGTATAGAAATGTTCATCACTCGAAATCGAGGTATCTGCAATCCAGGGTATACAAAAAGATGAAATCGTTTGATTACATGAATACATTTCCTTTGTTATGTAATATATAATCTAAGTAGTATTCACTAACAGTAAGTTTATTGGACGATTTCAGTTATCGTCTGTGTATATAAACAAATTTTCTTTCTATCATAGTCATAGACTCGAACAAAACAGCCCAGGGCGAACATGCCTCACAAGATCTTATCGGATCCTAACAAAATCCGACAATTTTTCATGGTAAATCCGACGGGATCCGACAGTCGGATTTTTCGTCCTGGGTATGTTTTCTACCAGTGAAGCCTTAGCAAATGCTGTATCTGAAGTAGGATTCTTTTGTGGATATGTTTCGCTCAAAAGATTGATTCTTTTTGTAGATTGGTGATGTAAAACGTGCAATCATATTGAAAATGAACACATTAAAAACAGATTGCTCAATCTGATCAACAAAAAATCTCGCCTTTTCTTCTAAATTTTTTTGTTGTGTGGCTTTTTTTCATGTTAATGCATAATAAACAAGCATATTCATAACTAAAATCCGAACGTTTTCAATATAGATCAGAAAAAGAGAAGGCAAAGAAATAAAATTCACTTCATGATGTAAGTTTCATACAGATTTTATTTTCTATAAAGTGTGTCAAACAAACAAATAGAATCAATCGTGTTCCGCAGCTTTTTTTTGCGGTGGTGGTTCAGGTACATCGAAATTATCCAAAAAAGTTTCTTGTCGAACGCGTTTTATCGTGTAAATATAAATGGCAATGGCAAGAGCGCCGAATGACAAGCCAATGGCTCGTGCACGTCGTCGTTCTCGTTGACGTCGTTCGACATTTCTCATGTGTCGTTCTTCGAATCGTTTGATATAGATTTGTTCCATGTCGGACAATTGACTGGTGTCAAGCGTTGGCATCACATTTGGATCCGTTGCTGTTTGAATCTCTCGAGATTTCGTGTTCGTTGTTTGTGTCGACAAATATCGACCAACAAACGGCAAACGAAAACGAGACACAACAAATCTTAAAGATGACATCTGAAGAAGAAAAAAAAGAGACAAAGTTTATTTGGTTTTACGATAAATAATATCAGCGTGTCCTTCTTTATGAGCAACATATCTCGCTAAAGTAAACAAATAATCACTCAATCGATTTAAATAAGTTCCCATGACTGTCTCTTGTATTGGCTCCTCGTCTTCTTCTTCATCTGGTTGAGTCTCATTATTAAAATGTAACCATCCGGTTAACAGACGTTCACATCGACGGCAAACAGCTCGAGCAAGATGAAGTTGTGACGCAGCTTGACTCGGTCCACCGGGCAAAATAAACGAACGTAATGGTGGTAATTCTTCGGTCATTTGATCGATTTGTTGTTCTAAGTCTTTGATTAATGTTGAATCATTGAAAGTATAACGAGATGAACGATTTTTCGCCGCAACACATGAACCGATTTCAAAGAGACGACATTGAATATTTTCTAAATCGGTTAAAATCGAAGGCAAAGTGCACAGCGAACGAACAACACCGAGTGATGCTGAAAGTTCATCGATTGTGCCCAAAACATCGAAGATTAACGATTCTTTTGGAAAACGACGTGAACCCGAACCTAACAGAGCAGATGTACCACGATCTCCTGTACGCGTATAGATTTTGAATTGACGTGATGATGGTTCTTTTTCCATCCTGTTTCTATAGAAAATACAATGAAAAAAAAACTTAGTTGACGATCATTGAAATCACAAACGTTGATTTCGATCTTTGGATCAAATATTCGACACGATTTGATCGATCTACAATGAAATGAAATTCATTTTTCGATAAAATCTCAAGAATACCTAAAAATATTCCACAAATTGTTCTACTAGTAACCAGAAAACGCGTAAAAGGAATTCGAAACATCATCGATCTAGAAGTGAGAGTGCCGAGTACATATTTTGTTATTCCGGTTGGTTCATAGGAAAATAAAATAAAGATGCCGTTGACAGTCAATGGACTAAGATAGATGTCATTCGATGTTTAAGGTCTTAGAAAATGATTTCAATGGAGATTTATTTCAGACCAATTGATAGTAAACATCGTTGCTAGTGTGTCGCTAGATCATTTCAAAATAAATAGTACTTTCGACTTGGTCAAATTAGGCCGCAATGATTTTGTTGTTTTCGGTTGTTCGATCGATGCCGTTCTATTATCGAACGAGATTCTTCGTGTTTCTTTTTTCTTCTATCGAATAGAGGCTCTCTACCTCTGGATTTACAAAATGGTCGAAAAGAAAAATAATAAACGTTTTTCCTAATTTTTGTTTTCTCTTGTTGAAGATAAATAATCAATTCGCGCAACATGCTTCTTCGTAGTCTTGTTCACGGCGCTCGTCGTTATGCTGCTCGACCGTCAGTTCGTCAAGCATCGACTTCGTTACAAACGAATTCAACCGTTACATTTGAACAAACACTTTTAAATGTACCTGAAACACGTGTAACTGCAATTAAAAATGGTCTACGTGTTGCATCGGAAGATTACGGTCTTTCGACATGTACCGTCGGTGTTTTTATCAATGCTGGTAGTCGATTTGAAACAGCACAAAACAATGGTACTGCTCATTTTCTTGAACATTTGGCTTTCAAAGTAATTCGATTGTAGTTTTTTTTCTTTTCGAAATCGATCTATTTGCGTGTTTTTGTGTTCAGGGTACGAATAAACAAAATAAAGAACAACTTGAAAGTCAAATTGACAAACTCGGCGCACAATTGAGCGCGTACACATCGAGAGAACAAACAGCTTTCTATGCTAAGTGTTATAGCAAAGATTTGCCACAAGGTAACAAATCGAATTGATTTCGAAGATCAAACATTGAGCTTTCGATTTAGTTGTTGAACTTCTATCGGATATTGTTCAAAATACTCAATTCAAAGAACAAGACATCGAAAACGAACGTAAAACCATCTTAAGTCAATTACAAGAAATCGAAAATAACAATCAAGAAGCTATTTTCGATCATTTACATGCAACAGCTTATCAAGGTACGCCGTTAGCTAAAAGTGTCTACGGTACAACCGATAATATTCAGTAAGTCTCAACCAACGAGAGACATTTTCATGAGAATATTTTGTTTGTTTGTTTTTTTGCAAATAAAAGATCGATAAATTCGACTGATTTATTGAAATATGTTGGAACACATTACAAAGCACCACGAATGGTTCTTGCAGCTGCTGGTGGTGTTAATCATGATCAATTAGTTCGATTGAGTGAAGAATTCTTCGGAAAATTAAAAGCCAATTATCAAGGCGAAGTACCCGATGTTTTGCCATGCCGGTTTGACTTCTGATTGTTTTCGAAAGCAAAAGTTTTTTCTGTGTTTTGTTTTAAAAAGTTTTTCGGGTAGTGAAATCCGTATTCGTGATGATGAAATGCCGTTAGCACATATTGCTATTGCCGTTGAAAGTCCTGGTTTAGCTCATGCCGATACAATTCCTTTGAATGTTGCGTCAACAATCATTGGCAACTGGGATCGGTAAATATTCAGCGTCAAAACAAAATCAATTTCTCATTGTTTTCGTTTTCTTCTCGTAGATCAATGACCGGTGGTGGTGATGTTGCATCACGTTTCGGTCAACAATCTGTTACTTATAATTTAACTCACGGTTTTCAAGCATTCAATACATCGTACAGTGATACAGGATTATGGGGAACTTATGTAGCAACCGATCGTATGCGAATTGATGATGCGATGAGTGCATTATTAGATGAATGGTAGTTTTTCTTTTTTGATGAGGTTGATTGAGTTGAATTGAGGATTGTTTTTCTTTTTGAAGGTGTCGTATTGCAACGGCTTGTACTGATCTTGAAGTTGAACGTGCTAAACGTTTACTTAAAACGAATCTATTCTTAGCTCTCGATGGTTCAACAGCGATTTGCCAAGATATTGGCCGGTTGGTTTTTGTTTTCTATTCGATGAATATTTTCAAATTCGTTTTTGAAATTTAGTCAATTACTTTCCTATGGTCGACGTCTCCCATTACACGAACTTAACGCACGTATTGATGTATGTATTTAGTTTTTCTTCGAAAATTCACAATCGTCGAGGATTTGTTTAGGCTGTTGACGCGAAAACGGTTATGTCAGTGATGAAAGAATATGTTTATAATCATTGTCCAGCCATTGCCGCTCTCGGTAAACTTTCTATGACATTTTCATCCTCAATTGAATTTGTTTGTTTCTCTTGTCTAGGTCCTGTTGAACAATTACGTGACTATAACCGAACTCGTAGTCGAATGTATACCATCGCACATTAATCATAGACAAAATAACATATTGATTTTTTTCTTCTTTTTCTCCTTTATTTGTTTATTCAACCCAAACTTTTCATTTTTTATGCAGAATTGACCCAACAAAAAAGAAAAGAGCAACCGCGTAGTTTGTCAATACTGCGAATAAATTTAGAAGAGAGATTTCCAAAAAGCAATTCTATTGAACTGTCTTAGCATCATTGTTGAATCGAAACATTTTGAGGAAAACAAAACAAAAATTCAACGATGTTTTAGATATGAAAGATTCACTTGATCTGTCGGCAATTAATCCTGGTCTATCTGAATCTTCATTGAAACATGTTTGTTCAAATGAGATCGCCATTCGGAATCAACCGTACGTCATTTCGATGTGCATTTATAATTCCAAACAACCACAGATGGATTTAGAAGTTGAAGCCAAAGAAAGTGCCGATCAATGGAAAGCATCATTCGATGTTGCTGGTTAATATTCTATCTCGCAGATTTTTATTGAAAACTTTTGTTTTTGCATTTTTGTTTAGCTATTGAAACAATGACAGCGAAGACGGGGAATTTCAAATCGTTCAGTGTTTTTGTAAATATGCTTGAGAATGCGATTAATCAAGTAAATTGAACGGTTTTTTTTTATTTTTGAAAATTTAATCAATCTGAATAGGAAAGTCAATCAGTAAATATCGATTTATTTACGTACGATGATTTAGAAACATTGAGAAAGAAACGTCAAGGTCAAACAAGTACAAGTCTAACACATCAACCAGCAAATATTCAATTAGCCAATAAACGTTATTTAATTTTAACGTATAATGCGGAATTTGATCGAATTTATTATCCATTGTCACTTCCCTATTGTGGCAAACCAGATCCTGTTGTTTTAATGCAACAAATTCGACAATTAAAAGCAGAAAATCGTTTATTAAAGTCACGCGTAATTATTTCATTCTACTTTGTTTTTGTTCTCTAAATTTTTCTATTTGTTCAGCTTGAATCAGATGTTGAACGAAGTGATATTATTCGTCTTCAACGAGAGTAAATTGACTTGACTTCATCGTATTTCTATTTGAATCAATCTGTTTGTAATAGATGTACACGTTTGAAAAAAGAAAATGCAGAATTAAAATATCAATCAGCAGCTCCACATGAATCTCAACAACAAATGGAATTATTGAAACAAATGGTTCGAGCAAGTGAAGACGCTTTAGTTAAAGAACGAACGAAGAATACCAACAAACGAACAGATGATTATCGAGTTTTGAATGATCAGGTTGAATCATTGAAAACATCCGAACGACAATTAAAATCCAAAGTTCGAAGTTTAACCAATGAAATTGCTTTACTCAAACGAAGGTTTGTGTTTTACTTTCGAAATCAAAGTTCAACAAACAAAAATTCACTGATTTTTCAGTAGTTTACATCATCCAACAACGATTCGTTCGTCATCAAGAGAACGATCATCACTTCAAATGAACGGGTAAGACAAAATTTCATCATTTCATTGAATTGCTTGACGTTTTTTATTTTCCAAAGATATTCTCCTCGTTCATCACAACAACAACAACAACAACGTCCACCGTCGTTATCTCGTCCATCATCAGGTGATCAACGTCGACCTCGTTCTGATCACTTGTTGCCAACGGTTGCATCGCGAAATCGTTCGAAACATCGTTCGAATTCGAATGATTCTCGTCGAAGTGCTGCCAGTGAATCTCGTCAACGATCATCGAGCATTACTAAACGATCGCCATCACCTGCTGGTTCGATTCATTATTCTCTTTCGTTTGTTTTCTTTTTAAATCGAATTGAATTCTAGATTCTCGCGGACGATTTAATCCAACGGCATATATTCAGGAAAGAAATCTCAAATTACGACAAATTGAAATGCAAAAGTAGAAATACGAATGCTTTTTTTTTCTTGGTCAATCGAAAGAGAAGAACATGTTGTTGTTTAGAAGTCGAGAAGCTCGACGAAGACGAAGTGCTGGTCGACGTGGTTCGGATTCAGATATGAGCGGTAAACATAAATGATTGTTTTCAAACAATCTTCTATTCATTGGTTTTTTTTGTTAACAGATTTTTCTGCTCGAGGTGGAAGCAAAGCTGGTTCAGGTAATTTGTTCATTGATTTCTAAATTTCGTTCGAGTTTTGTCTTTGAATTTAGTTGCTAGTTTACGATTAAATGATAGTGACGATGGTTTTCGACGAAGTTCAAGTCGAAAACGAACTGGAGGATACAATCAATATCGAGCAAAAGATCTCTCAGATTCTGTAAGATTTTTTTAAATATAATTTAGAAACTATCAACATCGATTTTCTCGTTTCTTCAGGATGTCGAAGGTGCTGCATCACCGCCTGTTCTACGCAAAGCTGGCTCAACGAATGTAACTTCACATAAATCTCGTTATCAATCATCATCTGATCATGAACAACAACAAAATCCATTGAAGTCTGATATAACTAATCTCAACGATATGGTCGATATTGACGAACGATTAAAATCGTTAGAAAAGTTTATGAAAGAAAATTTACCAAGTTAAATTCTGTCCAAAAATATGTTGATATAGTTTTTTTTGTAGTATTAATAGCATGAATTTTGTTTATTATTTGTTCCATATTCAATTGAATAAATAAGAATGATTAACAGAATAATGTTTTTTCTATTATTTTGACTAGTCGACTCGTATGATTGCGATTCCTAATATACCCAAGATCAGTATTCGACATGAATATATAACCGAAGATAATATTATTTTTATTTACCAATAAAAACTATATATACAGAAAAAATGCTCGAAAGACTATTAGATAAATGTTATCGTGAATTATACAACGAAAACAACATCGAGCATATTTATTTGTTTTGTTCCATAGGAGTGTTTCTATTCTAAAATAATCCAATGAGTTATGAACGAAAATTCGATGGCATCCCATTAACAGTGACTGATTCATAATCGACTTCTGATGAAACACTTGAACTTGGCGAGCGAGGAACAAAACCAGGAGGTGGAATATAATATGGCGGATACAAAACATTCGGATCATTCGGATCGACATTGCAATAGTCTTTGATATCGGTAGAATTCGAAATGCTGGAACTGGAAGACACTAGAAAAGAGCGATCAAATCTTAACACAACTTTCTTTTCGATTATTTAATTACTTGAAGATGGATCAGAATCTGCCCGTTTTAGTTTTCGACGTTTGGCTCGAATCGGAGTTTTATGAAATGATGATTCTTCACCGCATTGATTAATATTCTTTGAATAATCGAATCGGCATTTGAGTCGAGAGAGATCATCAATATCTGGAGAGAAAATCATGAATGTAAATCTTTTGGTATCATCATATTTACTTTTCAAACGATCGAGGTCAAAGAAATCATCGACAAATTCGTGGTCAACTAGGAACTTATTCGAAGGAATCGATGAGTTATCATGAACATCTATTCTCAATCCAATAATCTTCAAAGAAAAAACTTGTTTTTCTTTTATTTTCTTGTTTTCGATTGTATACTTCGAATTTGTTTTCGGTTGAATTTTCTGTAACAGGAAATAGTCGACCACCCAAGAGCAATTCTTCACCACCGAATCCCATATCACCGATCTCTTTCGTTGACTTCGTCGATCGTGTCATTTTCAATACACCTAAATCAGAAGAAATAGATAATTAAATCAGCGCATCTATTTAAATACTAAATCGAAACGAACATCTTATATGAGCACTGACTCCTCTGTTCTTTTTACTGTCATTACAACAGGTATGAGGACCTACAGTCAAAATCTATTCGGTTTTTGTTTTTGCTCAATACAAATATTAAACTTACCACGTTTTCATTTCAAAGGTGATGTTCCATCTTTTGGTGACGTTCTAATGATCTTACGTCCGATGTTTGGCGGCGTTATCTTGACTCTATTTAAAAATATAATTAAAGATAAAAATATGTAATGAAGAAGCTATGGAAATTTACTGTTTTGTGTTACCATTGGCCACGGAAGAAAATGCACAAAATACACTAGTACAACAGTGACAAACTTCGTGAATCAATTTCATAAGTCCAAGTACAACATGGAGTTTGTATTTTTCATCATCCGGTTTAATTTCCAAGACATGTTTGTACCACTGAATTGAATATTAATATTTATTTAAAAACAAAATTTTTCGGCTTACAATTTGGCTAATGAAAATTTTACATGGTTTCATCTCATCATAACTAGACACCTCACATTGCATAAGAACATCGGGCACTTTTAATTTATCGACGGAAACGTCTAGTTTTAATCGAGAACATCCATCTTTGACGAATTTTTGAAGTTCTTCAGAGTCTTTGCTATGAGTTTTGACTACTTGTGAACACAGCTGATTAAGTATATCGTTTTGAAATTGACTATTATTGAGAATAATAGATGCACGTGAAATAATATCATTCAAGAACGGATGATAATTGACAAGACCAGTAGTGAATCGGTCGAATTCGAACTTAAATAGAAAATTACTTTTTATTTTGAAAAAGTTAATAACTACTTTGAACATTGAGAATTTTCAATGGATGTATTCAAAATTGAGTTGTTGTTTTAACAATCGAATGATCAAGTTTCATTACTCGAATAAGTTGACGATAAATCAAAGACAAGAATCAACTAATACTAGAGAGTGAAGCTGAAAATCAAAACATACATATGAAAAACGTCATAAGACAAAACAAAGATGTCAAATAAGCTAAGGGATCGAACAGACAGTGTGACGATACATGAGAGTGTTAGTGTATGTTCTTTCAGCATGATGGTACGGTGTATTCCTACACCCTCACATAACGTGCCTTTCTCTTTATTCAACACAGTTTATATAGGGATGGTTACACATGAGAGAACAGAGGGTCAATGCCCGGTGATTATATAGGGTCATCATATATAACGGTCGATTACCATTACATAATTGAGCAAATCCAAATAAAAAAATAAAATAAATATTCATTTCTATAACACAGCATATGACATCTCAGGTTAGATTAATGATTACGTCATTGTTGTTGGATATATTCAAAGATGTCATCGACGAAAATCACTTGAAAACGAATGAAGTAAATAGAGCTACTCATTGTTTGTATTTGCCATTTCAAAATAACTGTTATACGATTATGAGAATGTATGTTGAAAACAAAGTTCCTATGGTTTTTCTTTTTCTTATAGCAACTCTTTTTGAAGTTTTATTAATGGTCTCTCTTTTCTGTTGTTGTTCTTGGAAAATATAAGCGAAAAATATGTCGATCGATATTTTATTTTAAAAAAGAAAAAGAAAAATGAATTTGTTAGTACATTGAAACTATAATTGCTTGAGAATAATTATTCTCTTTTCTTTTTGATTTCTCAAGGATCGACTACGGCAATCACAGGTAAAAGAGAAATCAATTTGCAAATAAATTCAGTTATTTATTGTATAGCATTGCCTTTCTATGGTGTTCAATGAATTATATCTCCATCATCATTACTAAGCGTTTGGACATCGTGTTACAAAGATTATCTCTTATTATTATGTCGTTCAACAGGTTCAACGTAGTATTTGTGATATATCTGGAACAGATCCGAATTATCGTTTATGTTGGCTGACGAATGGTGGCGGAGGTTATCGATGCGGTTCAACAACGAACTTAAATTCATCGACATCGTATCAAAAACTCATTCATCATTCGTTATGAATAAACAAAACGTTTAGTTTTGAAAATATTTTTGCTCAAGATTTATTCGAATTCTCAAAGAAAATTTGAACATAAAATTGAAGAGAGAACGCCCTTCTATTGGAATCAATCTGTTTCTAATAGATATACACGTTTGAAAAAAGAAAATACGGATTTAAAATATCAATCAGCAGTTCTACATGAATCTCAACAACAACAAATGGTTCGATCAAGTGAAGACGCTTTAGTTAAAGAACGAGCGATGAATACAAACAAACGGATGATTATCGAGTTTTGAATGATCAAGTAAATTGAAAAGAATTGAATTTCCAAAGGAAAATTTGATATTTCAAGTTGAATCATTGAAAACATCCGAACGACAATTAAAATCCAAAGTTCGAAGTTTAACCAATGAAATTGCTTTATTCAAACGAAAGTTTGTGTTTTAGTTTTAAAATAAAAGTTTATCAAACTATTTTCACTGATTTGTCAGTAGTTGACATCATCCAACAACGATCACCATCGCCTGTTGGTTCGATCTATTATTCTGTCTCGTTGTTTTTTTAATTGAATTGAACTAGAGATTCTCGTGGACGATTTAATCCAACGGCGTATATTCACGAAACAAATCTCAAATTACGACAAATTGAAACTCAAAAGTTTAAATACAAATGTTTTCTTTTTTTTTGTTTATTATTTGTTCCATATTCAATTGAATAAAAAGATAATGAGAATGATTAGACCTTAGATTTTGATTTATTAGAAACAAAATATTTTTCTTTTTACATCAATCATACAAAGAGCGCAAAAGAATATCTAAAGTCGTGAAATATTTGATTCTTCCTCTTCGTCTTCTCGTACCAAAATGATTGCTTCTGTTGCTAAACGGACAATCAATGGGCCGAGAAGTGCACCCCACGGTCCTAATAATTCCAGTCCACCAAAAATAGTTAATAATAATATCAGAGTCGACATTTTCAGAGAACCTAATTTGGAAAACACCGGTCGAAGTAGATTATCAATCGAACCAATAGCTAGTACACCGACAGTTATCATAATAACAGCTTTGAGATAAGCTTGTTGAATAAATAATCCGATCGTAATCGGTATCCAAACAATAGCAGTACCAAGAATAGGAATTAATGAGCAAAGACCAGTCAAAACACCGAGTGCATACCAACGAGGAATTTGCAAACATAAATAAGCAATAGCAGCAACTAAACCTTGAACAGCACAAGTTAAACAAACGCCAATTAATAAACCTCGACCTGTTTCATGAAATGCATCGAAAAGACGATTCATATGTTTAGCTGACAATGGACTATGTTGAACAGTCCATGCCCACAATTCATTTCCATGCAAGAGGAATGTATATGTTGAAACCAAAAATATTAAAAGACCAATAACAAATTGCGCTGTAACGCCAGCAACAGTCGAAAGAACCGATAGAGCTTTGCCACCAAACAATTGAAGAACATCAGTGATCGTGTCGCGTTGAACAAGTAACCGTTCGAGTAGATGTAATGTTGTGTTTTTACCTCCGCGAATAAAATCCATAAAATTAAATTCATTTGTATTGTTAGTTGATGTTATTGTTGTTGAATTATCATTGGCAGGTGGAACAATTAGATTAATTGCGCTGCGTGCGGTTGTCGAGTTCGAGATACTCGCAACGAAATTAATTGTCGATCCAGTTAAAGCAATTATTATTAAAATAATTGGTAAAATAACAACAATAACAAGAAATATAAGTAAAAATGCTGCGATTGTCGAACGTGAACGTTTCTCTCGACATCGATTCAACAAAGGTCTAAAACGAAGAAAAACAATAACATCAATTCATTTTTAGTTTCATTTTTGTCTCACGTACAAATGATTGACCAACCATTCGAGCACCGGCCGACAAATACTTGCTAACCAGATTGAAAGAATTAAAATAGTGACATATCGCCAGATGATGATGAGTGTACTCAATGCTAACACCAATGCACACCATCGCATTAATCGTTGTTCTGTCAAAACTTTTCGTGTAAACATTGGCTGTGCTTTTGGTTTGGTTAAAATCGATTGATCAGTGACCAACTGAATTGTTTCATTTTGTTTATCGAGGTTAATATTAGTATTCATGATTTTTGTACGTCAAATCAGTCGGACGAGTTTCTCGCTTTCTCTATATATATTTTTTTCCGATTGTCTTTGAATACACAGAAGTTGTCGTCGTTCTTGCACGCAGAAAAGAAAAAAAAATGCATCGAGTAATTTCGAGATAGATGACTGGTCGTCCTTCGAAGACTAACTTTATTGGAAGGAAAAGAAAAAAAACAATGATAAAACATGCCTAAAGAAAAATCAAAACAAAAACCTAAGAAACTATTCTCTATTGGCAGAGAGTACCAAAATAAACAGATTTATTGTTCAATGAGAACAAGAATTTAAATACAATTCTTTAATTAAACAAATGTTATTTCGACTTGTTATGCCTCGTTGAATTCTGCAAAGCATACTTTATGATACGATCTCATTTTTCTTCTTTTTTTTTCTTCTTTCGTGAGAATAGAGCTTCATGAATAGTTAATAAACACCAACGATGTTTCTCATTTTTCTTCTGTCGAAACAACAAAAAAAAACAATATGCCTTTGGCTAATTTTTATTATAAAATAACAAAGAAAGATGATCTAGAAACTAAACATAAACGGGTACGAGCTTGAAATCATGTCTTTTTTGCTATCGAATTGTTAATACAATAATAGAAAATAAGAAGAATACGACAACCATGTCAATGAATAATGTCAGTGCTGAAAAAAATGACACATAATCATCATCATCATTTTGAAAGAGAATTATCTTGCAAATCTATCGTTGATTTTCAAAATATTTTTATTTGAAAAATAAATTAATAGATAGACAGTCATCTCAATATTTTATCGCAGGATAAATGAAATTTCCATATTCAAACAAAAGTTGGTTGATTTTGAACAAATATATAAATTAGAAAATACTTTTATGATCCTTTTTCAGCAATTTACATCATCCAGCGACGATTCAATCTTGTTCAAGAAAACGATCACTTCAAATGAATGGATAAAACAAAAGGGAAAACATCAGAAATTTAACTTTTTTTATTAATCTTCTTGTTGCTCAACACAATAGTATCCGATCCGAGTCGTTTTGATCATTTATCATCTGTGTGTGCATCGCAAAATCATTCGACATATCGTTCAAATTCGGATAATTGTCGAGGACCATTTAATTTAACAGTACGAATACGCGTGTCTTTGTTGGTAGAAAGACAAGAAATTCATTTGTTTAGAAGTTCAGAAACTTGTCGGTCTAGTTCTAGCTTTTCTTATAAAACAGATATTAAATCTAGGTCGACCAATTCGACACTCAGAACCCACAAAATCCAATCGGATTCCGATAAGAAAACATCGGATTTCATCGGAAAGTGTAGGATCCTGTAGGATAATCATTGGAAATCTGATTACTTCCAAATGTTCACAATATACACTCACTCACAAGTGCAATATTCTCATCGCCACCATATTAAGCTATCAACTCATAAAACAAAAAGCACTAAAAAGAGAAGCAGATCTCGGTTGGTGGATAATAAATCGTAATGAAAGAAGCTCAAATTAATGTTTAGAGTGCTAGAGCAATAGGGAGAGGTTGAATATGAAGAAAAAAATCGAAATTAATTTTGCATCTATATATATATATATGTGTGTGTGTGTTTTATGTATAAGGTATACGTAGTGTGTGGTGGGCTAGATGAAGTTTTGTGTATTTTTGGCTGCTTCGGTCAGATTAGTTGACCTGGGAACGTCTGAACTTTGTTTGATTCACATATTGAAATTTAATCTCGTTTATTTGATGATTATTATAAGTAGAATAACATGAGTAAATACACAATGAATTCAAAAGTATAGATACAAGCAAAAAACAGAAACTAATACCCAGGACGAAAAATCCGACTGTCGAATCCCGTCGGATTCACCATGGAAAATTGTCGGATTTTATTGTATCCGATGGGAATTCGATTATTTTTGTCAGAATCCTTGGTACAGGAATCCAATCGGAAGTTATAGGTGTCGGGAAAATATTGGATTAGTTGTAGTTCCTATCGGATCTGGAGTATTCCAACATTTTCCGATGTCCCACAACTTCCGATTGGATTCCTGTACCAAGGATTTCGTCGGATTTTGTTAGGATCCGATAAGATCTTGTGAGGCATGTTCGCCCTGGGTACGAATTTTGTTGAAGATAAAACTTGTTGTGTGTATTTATATTTGTCGAATAGAAGATTTTCAATTAACCTGAAGTATGAGCTACAATAAAAACAGTTTTATAAGTAGATAGTTAGTCAATTCATAACTTGGTTACTTGTTTTTAAGTATCTTGAGGTGATCAACGACTCCATGCTTGACGTCTGTCGTCTTATAAATAAAATGATGTTCTTTATTACTGCAAAACATCACAAAAAATACTAACTGAAGCTATAGCGCATACTATTGTTAAGCTGATAAGTCAATCGCAAACGTTATCGTCGTTTCTGTTCATACTTATCTTAGAAAAAAATTTGCTTATATAGATAAACGATGACTGAAGTCGTCTGATCAGTTCACTTAGAATGAATACAGATATCATATAAAACAAAGAATAGTAATAATGGATGCATGATATCATCTCTTTCTATAAAACCTCGATTTCGAGCCACGTGTACATACGTAGAATTCAAACTGAGCGGGAGAGAACGACTAGTCAGGAGAAAAACCTTTCGTTGCATCAAATGAAGCTTTGAGACTATTAATGTGTCTCCGAATTATCGAGGAAAATATTCACAAAACGATATCAAAATAACAAAACAATGATTGATAACAAGTCATGTTTCTCGTGCGGCTTTTTCATTTACGCATCAATAGGTTTCCACCAACTTTCGTGAGAAAAACTTTCGTAAATAATAACAGGCTCAAATGATGATCTTTGTCTTTCCTGTATAAAAAGAAAAAAAACGAATAAAATGCCTTTGGCTGGTATTTATTATAAAATAACAAAGACGGTTAATTAAATTATCTAAAATCTAAACATAAACTGGTACGGGCTTGAAATCATGTCGTTTTCGATATCGGATTATTGATAAAACAATTAATATAATAAGAAGGAATAGCAAGAATACAACAGTCATGCCAATAAAAAATGCAAACCAAGAAAATGCTTCGATTTTGCCTTCAATCGATTCGTTTGTTGTCGAATCTTGAAATGGGACATCGTCATATTCTTGAATATTTTCAATAACTGAAACATTTCTCAAGTCAATTGAGATCGATGGTGATGGCCGTCTGACAGAAAATAAAAGTCATCATTTCGAAGATAAAGACTCGATTTTTTACCTTTGAGTTTCGGTTTTTTCTTGTTCACTTGTTTGATTAATTAAATAATCAATAATATCAGTTTCAATGGGCTCAGCAACGATTTCCACGAATTCGTTATTCGTATTCGATTGATTCGTTAGAAGATATTTGTCTTTAAAAAACTGACTAACAATCGGGCAATCATCGAGATAACATTGATTCAAACAAGTCGATTGATTCGTTCGAATATGTTCGAGATAAATTCGAGCACAATTACATTCTTTGACATGTTTCATTTCGGGATAAAGAGTTTGAATTGTTGTTTGTGATGACGAGGATAAATATTCAATTAAATGACAGCGTGAATCCAAGGTCATTTGAGAAAGATCGACTTGAGAAACATCGAGACGATGTAAACGTGAGAGTTGTTTGTAAACTCGACGGTCGATCGATCGAAGTTGTGAGCCGAGTTTTAAATTGTAAATATGACGAGCGAATAGAAGAGTTTTCTCATCGAGATGTTCGATGTCTAAGATCAACGAGTCTAATGTCGGAAGAAATTCATTGATTGAAATTGGAAAACGTGGTTTGATGATTTCTAATCCACGGAGATTTTTATAAGATAAAAATGAAGATAAATTCATAGAATGTGCTTCAATTGAATGAATTGTATAGGCATTTACTTGAGGATAATAGGGGAAACTAAATGAATCGATTGTGTCAACGAATCGATGCAGTTTTAGCGAACGAATTTGACCGTGAAAGACGTCGTTGTCTCTCGGACGAACAATCGACCCGTGAAAATGAAGTTCACCGATGTTTGTCTCATTGAAAATCTGTTCGAATGAATATTTCGATGAGAAACGATCTCGATGTGTGTGAATATAAAATGTCAATTCAGATACAATTAAACCTGAAAAACAATTTCGATGAAAATTAAATTGATTGTCGATATTCGACGAATTTTCATCGTTTAATTCCAACTAAATTTCAATTCAAAACAAATTATTCGTTTTTTTTCTCGTTCAAGGAAAAGAATTTACTTCAGTTAGATTCTTTTGTTTTGGAATCAGATAAATATGCAAACGTTTCGTTTGATGTTTTCGTTGAAAGATCGATGAAGTTAACGATTTCTCGTGGAATGTGATCGTTTCAAAACCAATAAATCGAAGAGAAACATCGATTGGAACGTGAAGATTCGTTCCAGAAAATAACATTGCCAATGAATCGAAATGATTCGAACGAATTTCGAGATGATTTTCGTGACGAATTTCAATCGAAATCGTTCGAAAGTAATTCTCGCGTCGAAAATCCGAACCATATGGAGATTGAAAGGTTTTGTCTGTTAACAAATTGCCTTGACAATATAAATGAGAATAGGTCGAAGTCGAATCAAGATTCGATTGAAAACATGAACAATTCAATGAAGGAAATATCGAACAACTATTTCCAAAACAGACAAATTGACAAAGTATAACGAAGAAGAAAACCAAAGATAACATCGATGGAGACATTCTAAATCAAAAGAAAGCATTGATGGAGATTGAATCTCGAAGGAAATTACCTCGTTTAGATCAAAACAGACGTCTAAGACTCTCCGCGGATTGATCAAATGAAATCTCTCGTTGTTACATCATTATCTCGGAAGAAGAAAAAGAGATATAGATAACTCAATTGCTCGCTCGTCATTAGACGTCGAATAAGAGAGTTTATTTTGTTCACTCAATCGTACTGAATTATTCTGATGACACTTGTACATAGATAGACAATTACAAACTAGACGTAGAACAAGGTCAAAACGAATCGATTGCGAATTAATCGAAACAAATTTTTATTGGCTTCAAGCTGTGAGAGATGATTTAATAATACTCACATTGTTTCACGCTTAATTTACGTGGCAAAAGAATAGAAAAAATTATTTCGAACAGACGTATTCTTCTTCTTTTTTCGTTGTACGCGTGCCAACTGATAACAACATGAAAAAAAAAAGAAAAGAAAATAGTTGGATGCGTTTACCAAATAACAAAACAGTACATTTGTGGTGGCAAGAGTCGATCGTGTAGACCTTTCTTTTTATTCGTCCTTCGTTTCTCGTCTCATGTTTTTCATGATACGTTGTTGACGCATAACCATAACAAAAAAAAAGAAACGAGAATCCATCAAAATGTCATTTTCCATATTCGCTAATAGATCTAGCTCTCGACAGGATGTTCTTCGTGATCTGCTTTTTTTCTCATCTTTAACATCATCCATCGATCGACAAGCTGTGAAAGGGGTTGTTGTGACAAATATGAACAACAATAACATGTTTTCATCCGATGAATGATGAGAAATAATCTGTTTCTTTTCTTTGACATTCATCACATCGGAATGTTAAATGATTAAATCAATTAAAGTCATCATCAACTATATATACACGAGAAACACTTTTCAATTCTTCTCATTCAATTCGAAGAAGAAGAAGAATGCAAGCAGCCGATTATCGTGTTGTTCGAACTCGTCTCAATTTTGGGATTATGATGGGTATCAAACGATCTGTACTTCCTCAAGCTGTCGACGCCTATTTTTCGTCATGGTTATACGGACAACAGAAATCAACGAGAGTGATTCCAGTTGATTTGGCTCGATGTGAACCTTGTCTTGTTTGTTCATCAGATGAAATTCACGAGAAACATGATGGTTGTTTGTTGAATGTTGATTTGAATTCGTTTCAACAATGTTTACCGCTGTTCGATAGGAAACAATTGTCAATACTCAATTTGTTACTCGATGATGATCGACATGTTTATGAAAATGCAATTCGACAACAGTACGAGGATTATAGACAAATTTTAAAAGAAAATCTAAGACAAAAATTTGCTCAACAATATTTTCCTGTCGTTTAAATAAATAAATATTTAATTGATTTGAAATTTTTGAATTCGATGATTCTGATAATCAGCAACATGGAGTTGACCGTTTCGGTCGAAAGCTAAACCGAAAAGACGATCGAATTGATTTTGCGTTTGTCCTTGACCATTTCCTCCGAGAAGAACAGTATCTACGTTTGATTCTTTTCTTCAACGTACTATTCGATGATTTCTCGAATCTGCAATATATAAATTACCGAATCGATCCAATAGAATTCCCTGAGGATGATTCAATTGTGCTCAACTATTTCCTTGTCCTTGTCCACCAGCAACAACAGTACCTTGCTGAGCATTTTGTAACCATTTGACAATACGATGATTTTGCCAACCGGATACATACAACGATAGATCATCATCAATACATAGATATGTTGCAGCATGTAATTGATTCAGTTGATTACCTTCACCATTTCCCTCGACGACTCTTATTCCAAATAGTCTCCATTTAGTAGTATTAGTGATTAGAGCTGAATTACTGTTATTTTCTAGAGAAAATGGTAGATAAATTGAAATCTTCTCGATGAATATTGTTGAGGTGAATCGAATTCGTATATCTAATGGTTTTTCAAGTTCTTCGATTAGAATTGATAGTTTCTGTCTTAAATCTTTTAAATCAGTTTGATTAACATCATTTTCTTGTCAAACATATTTTAATTGTTTAGTTAAATCTGTTAGTTTATTATCAATTCGATGAAAATATTCATTTTCAGTTTGAACGATTCCTTGTCGACAATCGTTTGTTGTTTGTTGAATATTCTCAATTGATTTCTTTTCCCATTGATGAATTTGTTTTATAAATTGATTGTTCTCATCGGATATCATTTGTTGAGTAAGTTTTTCTCTAAAAACATCTCGTTGAATTTCAATTTCACTTAAATCTTCATTCAATTCTGATCAATGATCATTCAAATCGAATACATTGTCCTTTACCACTATTATTTGCCATGGATTCATAAATGGAAAGAAGAAAATATGGTGTTGTCAAGTCTACTAGGGAAAGCCGGACGCTTGTGACTGTTCGATTTTGAATATTTATTCAACGCGATGGATTGTGCGAAATATGAGTGATTGCCGTTTCGAAAAACAGTATTCGTGAGAAAATTATTCTTATTTTTCGTATGTTGGGTGAAGCGAGAGAATCTTTTAATAGTCTAGTTGGGGGAAAGATGTCCTTTCTAGTAAAATACGTATTGGTGTTTATTAACTGACCATCCATATATATAACCATTAATAGACCTTTATTCTATTTTTTTCCATTGTTCATAGCTAATCTATTTGTGGATATTGTTCAAAAGATGTGATAGATCTTTTTTGATACTTATGAAAAGATAATTCATGTGAAATACATGTAAGCTAATTACAATAATTTTCTTTTATTTCTATGGATTTTATTCCGTTAGAGAATATTATGCATGCTGAAGAATTTGATTGAATTAATTTAATCTATATGGCTTTGTTTGTTTGTTTTTCAAACACTTTAGTTTTTCTTAAAACAATAGTTCTCTCGTAGTTTTTTTTTAAGATAAGTTCTTATTTTGTTAAAAAGTGACATGTCTAGTATTCGGCCAGCTATTCGACATCTTTTTGCAGAATATAGTATTCCAAAAAATGGTGAGCTCTTTATTAAAATATTTCTTGAATAATATGTTTTTTACTAAAATAATCAATAGAACTTGGAGAATATATGTGCGGATATTGTGCAAACTCGATGTCATTCCGCAAGAATAGAGTCAATTGGATTGCACATGTACTAACATGTGAAAATAATGGCACAAAACGAAAAACCGATTTTAACCGACGGTTTTACGAAAAAATCGAGAACATGGGATATCATCGAACTCAATATGAACAATTATTAAAAGAAATTCGAGAAGCTAAGAAGGTTCTTACGGATGCAATTGAAAAACTGTCCGATGACGAATATGATGAAGCAAATGTTCAAAATCAAAATAATGTTCAAAGAGATTCAATAAGACATGAATTATCATTTACTGTAAGTTTCCAATATGTCATTTTATCTTTATTATATTTTGAGCAGACATGGGCAAATTATGACTTTCTCAAGTCACAAGTCAAGTCAAGTTTAGTTTATTTCATTTCTTTTTTTAAGGATCATCGAAGTGAAGAAGAGAAACTTAAACAACTTTTACAACAATATCTCGCCGGCTTGTTCAATGGTGATGAATATATTAAAAAAGTCCAAGAGATCATCAAAAAATGATTTTTATCTTATCATTAACAGATCAAATTAAAATTTGTCTCTATAGAACGTTTACTATATCTATTTTTTCTTTTTTTGTGTTTTTGTTGAGTAATACTCATAGTGGAACTGGCGATCAATTGATCGATCCCTCATAAACATTCAATAAACCATAAAGTTCAGATTGGCAGGAACATTTGAAGCTATTTTCATCAATTGTCTTATTGCAAGGATATAATATCAATTGAATTGATTTTCCTTTCATTGACTGATAATAGAAACATTTGTTTCCAATCAGAAATAATTATTTCATTCGTGAAATCTAAAGAATAAATTTATTGAGTGATTAACTAAGAAGATAAACTTGTTTGATAGATGTAGATACAGTTGATCTTGGCTGAATTATTCATGGATATTTTAGTGATTACGGGTACAATTTTTATTTACGAAACGAAATATTTGTTATCATTTGTAAACAGAGATAAGATGTGTTTTCTTACAGTAATGATTGCAAGTTAATTGTTTGCTTGAATATCGTTTTAGTTGAAATCGAGCAAAAATATTTTTGATTTGCAAATTAATTAGAGAGGAAAAAACGGTTCTTATTCAATAATTGAGTGATTTTGTTAAAGAACATATTGAGTATAAAAATCGGTCGATTTTCAATAAGTTTTGTAAAATGCATTTGTATATATTGAAATGATTTTGTTTCTTTTGATCGGCATTGTCTGTACGTATATGATGATGATTTTGAGACAGATTATTGTCCATATTTGTCATTGATGTTAGCAAGTCACGATTCGATAATCTATGCTAATGTTGAAACATCGAAATTCTACATAACTACACAAAAAGATCATAATGACACTCGATTTGAAATTCCATTTCGAGAATCGATTGTATGTGGTTTAGCTGTTGACAAAAATCAAAATTTGACTAATCCATGGTTTACTTATTGGAATTATGATGAAGGTGTGGAAAAATATATCTCTATTTTACACCTCGTAATCTCAGTTTAAATTCAACAAATCATTGCTGCTGGTTATTTACAAGATAGAAATTCATCTTTGGGATTAATGTATGCAAGTGTTTGTCCATTAGCTTCACCAGATGAAGTCAGTGTCAATACAATGATCGATGCACATGGAATCACAAATTATCCTCGAGCACCTGATTCAACTGAATCCGAAGATATTCTTTTGGCGAATTTGTTTTATATGGCACTACTCAACATTGTATTCTTGTTTCGACTTTATTTTGGACATTGATGGCGATAACTCTCGCTGTTCTAATGCTTTTAATCGTTGGATTATTGAAAATTTTCCCAAAAAAAGCCATCGACGAAGGAGAATTTTGGGTCGGTGGTTTAATATCATTTTCACTGTTTGTTCTCATTATATTTTCGCATTTCTCTTCAGTAATGAATATACTTTGCACTTTATCCAATCGGAGAAGTTGACAATCCAAAATTAGCTTGTGACGAAGATCGTCGTAATGCGAAATTCTCTACGAATCTCAAACTTCTCGCTGAAACACGAACAGATGAAGATCAAATTACTTAATTTCGATCTGCTAGATAATCAACCATTTATATTAACTATTTATTTTTTAAATACGAATTTCGATTGTAATCAATTGACAATCTTAAAAGTTGCCAGAGAAAATCTTCACGAACCAATCAGTCCAATGCAATGCATCAAAAGTTATTCATACGTCAATACAAACATATCATCAAGTCACATTTCGATATACAATCGAATATTTTGCTTCCATTGCCGGTTTATATACTAGTTTGACAGGTCTTGAAAATGATACCGGCGATGAATTTCTGCAAATGGATGGATATAAATCTTCTTACAACGGAAATAACTTTGTCGTTTTTCAATTTTTTATTAAATAGTCGCATTTGTCTATTGAAGATTGTTAATCGAACTGAAAATTTAATCGCAGATCAACCAAAGAAATCATTCGATGCTTGGCAAACGACTTTCATTAGCTCGTAATTGTCCGATCAATTGTTATACAATCGCAAAGATGAATATCATCGTTATTTATCTCAAGCAACAGTTTTAACAGTGACGTTAAATGAAAATCATTTCTACGTTTAAACGTCGAACTATCGAAAGACCACCAATACGATTTCATTAATCAAACTTGTTTATTTATTCTCTCAAAAAAAATAGAATTTATATATTTTTATTATAAAAAAGAAAAAATAGAATCGCAGTTTTTATTGTCTTCGACAGAGTCTGTTCATTCGTAATTACATGTTTAGTTCATATTTGGCTTTAACCAACATTCTTTAGCAAAACCAGTTTCTTCAGTTAAAAAACTTTGCACCGATTTGTTTGTTTGCCTAAATAAATAAACAAACAGAAAAATAGTTATTAATTTTTATACGAACAAATTCAAAGTAAATTTCTATTTACGTAGGAATAATAGTTGATGAAGGTTTGAAAGTATTTAATGACATGAAAAGTAAATGATTTGCCATAAGACAACGATTGCTCATTGTTTTATTTGTAGTTTCCGGCCATGATGAGGCTAAATAGGCTTCAATTGGTAATGTTAAAAGATGATCAAAAATCGATTTCTGTCGTTGATTTTGTGCCTGTTGGATTGCTCGTGGTTCGGCTAACCAAACATTCATTGGAAGAGCTTTGATAGCATTAAAATCATCCGAACAAGCGGATACATACGATGACGAGAGATCATCATCATCAACTGAAGATGCAAAAACAAACGAATCATCTTCTGTTGATAGTTGAAGTGATGCAATTGCATCAACAACTATCTCGATTTGTTGAGCATCAGGTACGGAAAGAGATGGATCTTTTCGTTGTAATTGAAGTAATTCTTTCTCTTTGTTTTGTAATTGAACGCGTAGGAAACTGAAAACTTTTGAAATATTCTAATAAAAAGAAGAAGAAGAACAAATAAATAACTCATTAAGATTAGAAAACTAAACGAACTTTTTCATTATTCTCAAAGAAGATCATGGTAAACTTGAATTTAATGTTTATATCTTTGCGTTACTCCGTTAGTCTTGTGATGAATATAGACAATGATTCTTTTACCAATACGAAACCATAGAATGGAAGAAAGAAACACAGAGAAAAAAAATGAAATTTTCTATTCATCGATAAGGAATGTAAAAAAACGTGATACTATTGATATTTCGTGCAAAAGGGCCGTTCTTTTTTTTTATTGCTCTTCGATGTTTTTCTTCGGCTTTCGAAAACAGAAGAACAAAAGAAAGTCGGTCTTTGAGATCAAACTAATTACTGATATTTTAATGAGACTTTGCTATTTAATATCTATTAATAGATTAAATGACTTAGTTCATTAATGAAAACCAATGAAATAGAAAAAAACAACGCACTAGAATCTCATTTACTCGAGTAGGGTCTCAGTAGTAAGATCGTCAACGATGTTCATATCTCTGCCTGTTCGTTTTTGGCTGTTCGTAGTATTTTTAATTCCATCGATTTTCTGTTCAATTTTTGTTCTATCATATTATCTCATCAAACGAAAACTTCGAAATGCTCTACATAATCAAATGTTGATTCTCATTGTATTTTTTGATCTATTCTATCAATTAACTGTCATCGTTTCGATGGCCTATTTCTATCGAACGGGTCGTCCTTTGTTTTTCACAGCATCCTATTGTCTTTTTTGGACATTTATTGATTATACAGTATATTTAATAGTCATTGATTTGATTGTTTGGATGACAATCGAACGACATATTTTGATTTTTCATAAAACTTGGCATTCGACATTTCAAAAACGTTTGTTAGTTCATTACATTCCCATGATCGTTCTCATTGTTTATCCAATTCTATTTTATTTGTATGTATTTATTATTGATTCTTGTAATAAACTACCTGATTATACAAAATCTCGATGTGGCTATTCAGCTTGTGCAACACGCAATTCAATCGTATTTGTGTGGGATAACGTCGTTAATTATATGATGTCTACACTCATATTTCTTATTTTTGGTTCAGCTCTTTTTCTAAAGATTTTCTATTATAAACGTCGAGCACAACAACAAATCCGTTGGAGACATTGTCGAAAGTTAATTATCGAATTTGTGCCAATATTTATTATTTATTTTATCATATCAGTTCCACTTCTCATTCTCAATACAGCTTATGCTTCTGGTGTACCGATGAGTGTTGCTGCTGATTACTATTCGTTCTGTATGTATTTTTCATATTATGGCATTTTTCTCACACCAATTGTGACTACTTATTGGTTGACGATGGAATTTAACCAGCGATCTTTGTTTTTTCAACGTTTACGAGCAATCATCGTTGTTCGAACAAGAAGAATTGTACCAATGAAGTGATTTTATTATTATGATTTTAAACATGAATAAAGAAGACAAAACTGAACAGAAAAAGAAAGAAAGAAAGAAAGAAGAGCAACAGAACGGGAAAAGAAAAAAAAGGTCCTACCCAGATTTGAACTGGGGCTCCTGGATTCAGAGTCCAATGTCCTAACCGCTAGACCATAGGACCGATAAGATACCTCGTTCAATCGATCTACATAATTCGTTTGAGTCAAACAAGAGTTTTATTTCGAATAGAAAATGATTTTAAATAATGGTGTATGATGTCGACCACGTAGAATTGCTTGTTTAAAACTTTTCTTAAAGATTGTCGATGGCAGAACAAAAACAACAAAGACAAATACTGAAGGCATAAACGAAACGAAATATCCGATTAAATACAACCAAAAATGTTTCGACGACTTTTTACAATCTAATTTAAATGAAATTATTAAACGAGGCAGAGATAAAAGAATTAAAATGATTGGACTAATTAATAAATGTTTATGTTGATTTAGTTTATTTTTAAATTGTTTTAAATATAATTGATTCGTCTGTGTTGTTGTTCGTTGTCGAGCTGTGAGAATTATTATAAATATTGCTGAAAACATATTTATTAAAAATGGAATTAGAAAATGAAAGAATAATAAAAATGTATTGTAAATATGTAAAATCGATGAATAAATGACGACACACCAGGTTCGTTTCTCTTTTTCATCATTAAATAAATGAATATACGATAATTGTGGAATAAGAAGAACGACATTCACACAAATAATCAGTAGAATGACACGTTTAGCCGCTGATTTACTTTGTTTTTTATTGAAATGAATGCCTCGAAAGACAGCAATGGCTCGTTCAACAGCAATACAACCATTCAGCCAATTATCGATATACAAAAGAATTTTCAATAATGGTTCAATAAACATACAATTGAAATAGAGAACAAAATTTCGGCCGAAAAAATCCGTAAATGAAAAGAATAAAAACCAAAATTTACAAGTAAACGTAATGACAATCAATAACGAGGTCACCGACGATGAAAGTAAATACAAACCACAGCCAACTTCTTGTGCTGTTTTATTGTTAAAAGTTAAAATTGAAAATATTCCATTGAGAATTCCGATGACGAACATAAACATCGTTAGAATGGCGCTGATTTTCACGGGTAATGTTTGTTCCCAAAGGAAACTATTGTGTTTGATTTCATACCCGAGAATTTCATCAAGAGTTAAACCGAAACCTTTGGCATAGAATTGACATTGAGAACCGAAGAAACATTGTTGACAAACGCAGATTATCGACGATGGACAAGCTGGATGATCTTGTAAACATTGACCGGAATTTCGACAATAATTTGTCGATGAACAATCGAGATTCTTCTCGCGTTCGAACAGCATACAATTGGCGTGATGATGTTCAGTACAAAGACAAAGATAAGATTCATCGAGAAAACAATTCAATTGATAATTCATTTGACAAACAAGATGATAGTATTTTATGCGTTCAAATCGAGATAATTTCATCAATGTTGAATTGAAGATGAGATCAATGGGTAAACATTCTCGAGTTGGATTTAACGAGGTTAGAATATCGATCGAAGGCATTTGTTGAACAACAATTAAATAATATTTTTCATTCGATTTTAAGATTAACATATGATAGGGAATTGACAGACGAAATGTAATCATTCGTTGGAATAAAGTTAATTTTTCAATGAGAATTGTGCTACTCGGTTGAGATTCATTGGAAATTGTGAGAAAAAAAGCAATGACATACGATGGCATATTTACATTTTCGAAGATAATATCGATTTTCGACTTTCGAAATTGACATTTCGGACCGAAGAATTCTTCGGAACAAATGCAAATATATTCACTCGATGGTCGACTCAGATCCGTTGGAATACATTGACCATTGTTTTCACAAGAATTCAATTCACATGACGAACTTAATAAACATCGACGACCGAATTTTGTCAATGGACAAATACAAATCGATCGATTATCGATCGAACCAACACACAACGAATCCAATGAACATTGATCACAACGGATTTGTTGCTCACATCGAACGCCTGACCAACCGGCAGAACATCGACAAAACCAACTGTTTCGATTTTGATATTGAATACATTCGCCATGTTGACAATCGAATGAACATTTCGAAGATATCGAAAGAGAATTCGATGGAATTTCAAGACGAATCGATAAACGATTGACGGGAAGGAAAACAAACGGAATTTCAATGAGCCAACTAGCTCGATAGGTTAACGTTCGTTTTTCGTAAATATCAATATGAATCGAATAGTTTTTCGATGGATTTTTCGGTCGTGTCGAATAGAGAAGATATCGATTGAATTTAATCGAACAACTTTGACTCGACGTGTAATCGATTTGTTCGTAAGATTCAACTTGTCGATTTTCATCGATTAACAGAATTAAAATCGTGTAAATCTCTGATTGAGTTAAACGAATTAGATTTATTGTTAAACTTATTCGTTGATTTTGATATTGACAATGTTCACCGTAGTAACTCGGTGGACACATGCAACCGTACGTTTCGTCGTTTTCGTTTGACGAACGAATACGAACTGTTAATCCACGATAACAATCCAACGGCGAACGAGAGAAAAACAATTTTCGAGATTCGATTGCTGTTGGAATTCGAGTGTTCGATGAAGGAGGCGTCCAGGGTATCATCAATTGAGATGTTGATGATGCATCAGGATAGGAAATCGAGGTTTGAATGGAAAAATGAAGAATTCGTTTACGTTTGAATTCACTTAATTGACAAAGAATATTTTCGATTGTTGAATTTGAATTTGTTTGACAAATAAAATTATTCTCTTGACAAAATAATTCATCGTCCGATTGCGGACACGACGATATGTCATTGCATAAATCATGAATTGATAAACATAAATCACTATTCAAACAACGAAATCGTTCATAATCCGATTTCGACGGGTAAAATTCTCGACAATAATTCATTTCATCAGACGAACCGAGACAATCGATGATTCCGTCATTGATTCTCTCCGATGGCAAACAACTCAATGAATAATTCACAAACGATAAACACGGATGTGTTCCAAACGGACAACCGATATCATCGCATTCGTATTCGTCTTCACCTTGCGGACATAACCAATGGCCATCGCAACGAGAATAGAGATTGTTGCACGGCCAATAATCGCAATTGGTTTCGTCGGTTTGAATTTGCCCGTTGTCGGCGTCTTCGAAGAGATATTCTTCGAAACCATTGCAAAAACTTTCGAAAGATATTTGTTGATCGTTGTAAGCTTCATAATCGGGACAATCTTCGATGGATTGTAATGATGAAAGACATAGATCTTCATTTGGACAGTTGATTCGATATTTGTCATTGATTGAACAACTCAACGACGAGTTTTCGTCATCATTGAAACAACAATCTCGTTGTTGATCGTGAATTCGATGTTTCGAAATGATTTTCGATGAATTCTCACAGAAATACATCGTCGATTGATTATTCAGTTCGATGTTCATCGATTGTTGAATTAAACACGATGAAAAATGATAATTCAATTCGAAAATTAAGTCAATCCACGGATAACCAGTGATTTCCGATTGAAAATCGATTTGTTTAGAATGAATACAAGTTAAATTTCGATAGAAATACGTGGGATTGATACAATCACATCGATCATCATCAAAACAAATGTAATCTGGATACAAGAATTTCGTTTGATTGTTGTTTTTTAATTTGAAATACGGTTTCTCATATAAAAATCGAATATGACCGAGATGAATTGGTCCAATCGGGAATTCGAAGATCGACTCACAAGTTTGAAGATATTCGAGTAGATTTTCACATTGAATTTGTCGATCTAATTTAGTTAAACATAACATCGCTAACCAACATTTTTCTGTTAAATTTCCTTGACTCGAAATCGATTCAATCAATTGAATATGTCTTCCATTATGACATTGATTAAATTTCTGCACACATTCGCCATCTCCACATGAGAATTCGTGCCAATTACTTCGACATGTATGTTCTTCGCAATGAAATCTCGGATCTCGATAACATTCGGTCAAATACGAAACATTGGGCAGTTCGTCAGATCGATCGAGACATTCGGCTTCATTGACTCCGTTCTCCCAGAATTCGTCGGATATACAAAGACCATTATGACAACGATATTCATCTTCTGAACATTCGTTTAATTCGATTTCGAAACAATTTTGTTCGTCGATGCCGTTGTTCAAACAATCGATTCGACCATCGCAAATCTCACGCCAATCGAGACATAAATTCGGTTCACCTCGATCGCAATCGAGATGAACGTAACATGGCAGTTGAATTGACTTTTCCGCCGAATCGATGTACGAGAATTTTCGAGAGAATTCACTGGAAACGATTTCATTGATCGACATTCGATCGTCGAATTCAAACGAATACTGACATCGACTGCCAAACCAAGGTCGAGTGCAATTGTAGAACAATTCATTCGATAAGGATTTATTCAATGTAGTTAAATAGAATTGATAATCTTCGACGAGATCAATTGGTGCTGACCAAGTTAATAGTTGTTCACTGGTGATATTTGACAGAGATAATTGTTTGAAGGTGAATTTTTCTTCGGAAATATTCGAATAATCAGAAAAACGAGTTGAATTCGAGCGAAAACAATATGGAATTAATTCATCGACAACATTCGATAATTGTTGATAAGCTAATTTCTCATTTTCAATATGATAATACAAACAATCGAAATCCAAAGATCGATCTCTATCATAAAGATTTAATTGGCAATTGATGAGAACAAACTCACAAGAAATTACGATGATTGAGATTAGTTGAACGATCATTGTTGTCTTCTCGATCGATACAAATCTGTAACTGGTCGTGGCATCAAAGAAGAGAAATACATATACGTATATGTCACTTGTCCGGAGACAGACAAAACGGAAGACACGATCAATATCCTTTTTTTTCTTCTTAAAAAGTCAAAAACGTGAGAGAAAGAAAGAAAAGAATCGATTTGAGATTAATTTATTGTTCAACAATGACTGACAAATAAAAAGATTTGTTTTAGTAACAGAGATTTGAAAATTTGTGACTAAAAAAAATATGTCAACAGGATTAAAAATAGACAAAAAAGCGTCCAAAACGAAAGATCATTCAATGAGAGACTTTCTTACGAACCGGTCGACCAAGACATTTGCATTGCGTATAATTCAATCGTGGACTACAGTGACCACCTTTGTAACCAGCTTTTTTACAATTCAAAATGCATCGCTGTGGCGGAGTTTGTGGCTTTTTACCGTTACATTCGAATGCACGGATATAACGAAGAACAATCCAATCATTCATTGCTAAAATTGAATTCGAAAGGAGATTGTTGAAAAATGAAATGATACTCACTGTCGATATCGACTGTTCGTTGTGTCAGTGAACTTGCTGTGAACAAAACGAACCCGCATAATAGACAAAGCAATAATTTGTAATTCATCCCGCTTCTAAACAGATTTGATGAATGTTTTACTTTCGAAATGTATTGTCTCTTAAATAGAGATCGTTCTGCTTTTCAATTTGGAATATTCTCAGTATGCAAGAAAAGTTTTGGGTTTTCGAGTTGAAGCCTTACCTATATAAATACATGGCAGTTTCCCTATAGTTATTGCGAGATACGGCGAATTATTCATATTGTTTTGGGCGTGATTTCAAAATCATATCGATTTATTAGTAATCTTTCTTTGAAATTCTTTTTATCATACGCATACGGAAAAACAAATGCTTGTCTTCACATGACTTCATCAATACACAGGGTAAAAACCGATTGTGATTAACCATCTTATTTCACATATGCATATTCTACGGTGTTTTTTATTCGTTCTCTTATTTTATAATTTAATATTGACAGATCTTTTTGTGATTCTACTCGATGCTTCAAGTGGCGCATAGGGTTACTAGCCTGTTGAATTCAACGGACGAAAAAAACAACACAAACTGAAACATACCGATTTTGTTTTGAATTGAGATTGAGAATTAGAATTATAACGTGCGATTTGAGGAATTTATAGTCTTGGATTATTAGTGCATTCGAACAAAGAGATATTGTTCTTGGAATAATAAACTCTAAAATCATAAAGTAAATCAAAATAAATACTGACTTTTCTCAATCCTAAATAGTGATTTGCCAGCAATCTAAAGATTCTCACGTTTGTTTTTCAATTTGTTGCCTCGGTACTTGATGATTATGTCTACTGTTTGGAAACTGCATTGCAATTAGCGATCTCGGCGACTTTGATAAACACATGACTTTGACTATGTTCTCGTGACTTTAAAAGAGTTCACTAAAAATCATCTATTTACACTTAAGGTGTCGATTACAGTCCATACAAAAATAGAAAAACAAATGTTATTCATGCGTTTTTCAATGATAATTCTCTGAGCATACAAAAATTAGTCAGCTCATCAAGTGCAAATAGACATGCTTTTTACTGCTTGCACGTTTAGTAGATCACGTCAATCGAAAGTATTTTGTCAGTTTTTTCAAAATTTATTTTCAACAAACAAAAAAACCGCAAAAACAATAAACAGAAAACAAGGTCAAGTGGAATTTAATGTTTTGTCTTTTGATTATTTCGATAGATTTCATCGAGAATAACACGAACTTGTTCACATTGAACTAGAACAACAACGAAACAAGTTAGAAGCGAAAAACAAATGAAGATCTTTACTCCCAACTTCTGGACTTGAATATCGTGGTACAATCTGTCGTTGAGAATGTAAATGTCTGTTCATTGCTAAAGCTTGTTCACCTTAACAAATCAACTCATGAAAATATTGAAAAAAAAGAAAACAATCATCTGACTATTCATCGAAAAAAGAATTCCAATCATAATTGAAATTATTGTTCCTGTTCGACCATGGCCACCTCTAGGAATTTCAGTTTAAATATGATTTATTTTGTTTTTATTTACTTACTTGCAATGAACAAGTATGATTTGACCTTTTCTTAGACGAGTACACAGATCGAAACAAAAATTGAGAACATGTTGATTATCTTTATGTACAGATCGATCGGGAATTGGAAATGAAATCAATTCGATTTCTCGATTCACTTTTCATTAAAATAAACATGTAGAAATCAATTTTTGAATAAAAATCAAATCTAATCATTTACCTTGTCGAGCATAATTCATGAGAAGATGTTCATAGGGTCGAATATTTGCCAATTCACTATTTTCCATTGTATTGACTACGACTTGTATGCCCGTGTCCACAAGATCTCGTATGACTCTTTCATGAAGATTGGGATCAGGATCACCTGGACATGCACTTGCTAATAAACGATTAGGAATTACTGAAATCAAACTCGAAGATTATGAAGAAATTCAATGAAATTTACCCCAATGTGAATAAGGTGTTGGACCATGCATTTGACTTAATTGGAAATTATCGAGACTAAAATCGGTGTCAGACATAGAGGTCAGACAAGAGTGGAGTTTGCTAAAATATATAGTCGTGTATTTACGAATCGATACGGAGGTTTTGTGAGGACTACGCGATTGCACAGTTATTTTTTCGTTTCTTTGAAGAACGAACGAAAAAATAAGTAAGAAATGTTTCAAAAAACAAAGATGTCAATATTCTTTTTATACCTGAATTCATAAAAACAGCTGCCGATAAGATAACTTCGTGGCAAACGAAATATGCTCTATGTTGGTTATTTCCACGAGATACATTATTGATCGAATTTTCATTAGATAAAAACAGCATTCACACAAGTTTTCAAAAATGAATAATGATGATAAAAAAAAGCCACTTTTTATCATAATCATAGTGATGTCACTCCAATAGCTAACAAAATTATTCGTCACCATTAAAACAAAGAGAAAATTTCCATTATTTTTATGACGTCATTTCCGTGGATTTTTACTCCCTAAATTTTCCTTAATGATGACGTTTCACAAACTTGCACATTGGAATATTCTATTTTAGATAATATTACTCTGTGTGATCAATGTTGGCATTCAATAAACGTCTTATCATTCATTATGAAGAAATGCGTAAAAATCCGCCGCCATATTGTCATGCAGCACCAGAGAATCCTGAAGAAAATATGACACATTGGATCGGTTACATCGATGGGCCTGATGGAACATCCTATGCTCACGGTCGATTTCATTTAACAATTGACTTTCCAAGTGACTATCCATTCAAACCGCCCGATGTTCGTTTTACTACTCGAATATTTCATCCGAATGTTAGTGAAAATGGTGAAATTTGTCTCGATATTCTTCACTCGCAATGGTCTCCGGTTTTAACAACACGAAATCTTTTAATCTCAATATGTTCACTTTTAAGCGATCCAAATCCCGATCATGGACTGAACAATGAAGCTATCAATCTTTACAAAACGAATAAAGACAAATTTTATGAAAAAGTTAAGCAATGGACCGAGATATACGCGAAAAAGAACTAATTCATATGATATGTCTTGTTTATTTCATAGATTAAACATTGATTAAATCGAACAATTTTAATAAAAATTGTAAAATACTGTTTATTTTTGTGTTGCTTTTTTGTGATACATTTCATCAAGAATTGTACGAACTTGATCTTTTTGCGCTAAAATATTCGAAAGAAAACATTCGAGATACGACAGAGAACAAAAAAAACCTTTTGATTCTGGACTAGGAATTCCTTTTGTTCGAATTCGTTGATCATGTAAATCACTATTCATTAGCAATGCTTCTTCGCCTGTTATCGACAAAAAAAAACAAATGAGAATCAGTTTGTTTTGTTGGTTACCGTTTAAACCGAATAGTATTCCAATTAGAATGGAAATAATCGTTCCTGTTCGGCCGTGACCACCCCTAACAAAATCCTTCAATTTTTAAAAATCATTATTCGAATACAAACCAACAATGAACAAGAATCACTTCTCCACGTTTAATTCGATCACAAAGCTTCAAACAAAACTCCAAAACTGCGTTATGATCATCATTTATAGATCTATCACGAATAGGAAATGAAAGAAATTCAATTCGACGATTTGCTAATAAAAACAACACGAAAAATCCAAAGAAATATTCAATTCATAATCATATACATGCTTTCACATGTTCTTGCATTATTTCTTTATAAGGTGTAAATGTTGTCAATTCTTGTTCTTCCATGAGATTAACAATAACTTGAACGCCTGTTGCTATTATATCATATGTCAATTTTTGATGAGAAACTGGATTTTTTTCGCCTGGATATGCACTTGCCAATAAACGATTTGGAATTACTAAATCGAATTGATAGATAAATGAATATCTTTGAATGACTATACGCACCCCAATGGGAGAAATCTGTTGGTCCACGTGCCGATTGATCGACTGGACTTAAGACTAATTCCACTGTTGATGTTTCAGTCGAAGACATTCTTCTCACTTGAAAATAGTTTAAACGTCGTCTAAAATGGTTACGTACACATGATAGCAATACCATTTTTCTTCCTCCTTCAATGACGCACACAATAACAAAAAGAAAGAAAGAAAAGACATTGAGATACGCGCGTGTGCATTGCATTTCAGTATGTTTTTTTTGTAAAGAATACGAACGATAAGGTAGTGATGCAATAACTCTTTCTATTTGTCTGCTGACATAAAACTTTTAAAAGGAAAAAAAATGACGAATTGATTTATTTTCTTTCTTTGAGATTAAACTGCGATGGCATTACTTCGATGCTTGTCGAAACAACTGAAAGCATTCGAATCAGAGCCTTCACCATTTTGTGATGCACGACCGGTCGATCCATCACAAGATATGTTCAATTGGACTGGATTCATTCGTGGTCCTGATGGATCACCATTTCAAGGCGGAACTTTCAATTTAAAAATACGTTTTCCAACTGATTTTCCATTTAAACCACCTCGAATTCAATTCACAACACGTGTCTATCATCCGAATATAAGTCCTCAAGGTGATATTTGTTTAGATATTCTTCATGATAAATGGTCACCTGCATTGAGTCTTCGATCGGTTCTCATGAGTTTATGTTCATTATTAACAGATCCAAATCCTGAACATGGTCTTGATAATGAAATTTTAAATGTCTATCGAACAAATAGAAAGTTGTACGAAGAAAATGCAAGAGAATGGACGAAAAAATATGCCATGGGAAATCAAGAAGAACTTGAAGCTTAGCTATTCAATAGATCTACTCATATGTTTTTCCTTGAATAAAATTTTGAATATAGCAAAATAGTTTAATTGAGAAGAAATGATTTCAAAAGAAAAAGTGTTTTTTTTTCTTCCTCTAATATCTTCGTTTTTGCATACGTCGAACGAGAACTCGTTGATTGGGATGTTCAGGAACCATTGCTTCTTCTTCTTCTTCGTTCGATTTTTTCATTCCAATTGCATTCAATCGTCCAGCAACAAGTGCAAGTAATAGAAGAGCAATTGTTTCAAGTAGAATTCCAGCTACATAAAGAGTAAAACCGGTGCCTGTATAATTGAAAACTGAACCAGCAAGAACTAAACAACAAACACCGAAGATAACGGCAAATGTTGCAAGAACTGGAGCAATGAAAACTAAATAAACATTTAATAGAACAATTGCTGTTAGAAGTCCAAAGATTGCTGAACAAAATATGAATAAAATCGAAACAATTGAGAGCGCAGCTGAAGCACGTAGACGATAGAAACTATCAATGGGCGTTTGAGCAATTGGACCGTCGAAATCATAATATGTTCCCGAATCACGATTAGGATTTGTGCATCCGGATGCATATGTCGATGCATTAAATATCGAATAGAAATACGATGATGTCGAACAAGAAAATGATGCGAAAGATACACAAGTCTGTTCAGATGTTTTTGTTGTTTGTGTTGCATTGGGAACGTAACATGTCGAGAAAAGATTTGCTTGTGCAAGTGTTAATGTTCCATTGAGATTATTTGCAACGTACCAAGAAGGAAGACCAAGACCGATACATGTTAATACAAGAGCAAGAAGTGCAAGAACACCTCCGATTATACCGAAAGCAAAACTGAATGTATCACCATTACGAGACACCATTGTTATTGAAATGTTCGTAAACAGAAAATGAAAATGTTTTTCAATGTTAACAAGAGGTGTGTTGTTGATGTTTGTTCAAACAAAATGTTTCGAATGCTTCATTATCCTCTTGCTCTCCTTTCATTGAAAAAGAACATTCGTTATTAAGATTCCATTAAGTTTCACTCGTCGCGCAATTGTTCTTTGGAAATGTCGCGAATAGGCACTTTTTACCTGCGCAAAAACATGTTCCAAACAAACGAAAACATCAGTTTATTAATCGACATAAACTGTTCGAGACAAAAAAGGGAAGAGAAAACTTTCAATCTACATTTTTGAATGCAGAAAATGATCACACAGAATATCTAAAAACGAACTTTTACGATTTTTATCATGATCATAAAAAGAGTATATAAATCAAGATCTCATCAAGGACTATTCAAAGACGTAAATATTGGTTTAGAAAAATAAAAAAAGAGACTTTTATGCTTTTAATCTTCGATATTCGAATTATCAGAAGTTGTATTAACGATAAGGTACTCGAATAAAAGTAAATAATCATCAAGTATAAGAAGAACAAGTAAAAACTGTCTTTGATTTTATTACGTATTGTGTTTTTTTTCTCTTCGAAATTTGATAGCAATGTTGAGTGGACTCGTAGCGAAAGTAAATGGATTTGTTGATTTTGAAATGATTTCAAACGATTTGTTTGAAATAGTTTCGTCGGACGAATCGTGTCATAAACACTGAATCGAATACAATTGCAACATCGGAAGAAGAAGACGATCATCATGAATGGGACCGACCACTTGAATTTATTTTCTCGTTAATATCAAATTCTGTTGGTCTTGGTAATGTTTGGCGTTTTCCTTATTTAGCTGCAAAGAATGGCGGTGGTTCGTATTGATTTCATTTTTGCTCCTATTTTCTTTGATTATTATTGCGTTGTTCAGGTGCTTTTTTAATTCCATATTTCATTCTTTATTTCTTAATCGGTGCTCCAATCTATTATCTCGAATTAGCTCTTGGTCAATTCTCGAGTCGTGGTCCGGCAACATCATTCATACTCGCACGAGGATGGCAAGGTAATTTCATTTGTATTTGAAAACCAAATTTTTTTGAACAACAACAACAAAAAAAAGGTGTTGGATTTGCCATGATAATAAACAGTGTGTTTTGTATGCTTTATTATAATGTAATTATTAGTTGGGCGTTGTTCTATTTTATAACATCGTTTCGATCGACTCTTCTTTGGACGAGTTGTGACAATTGGTGGAACGATGAACATTGTTATATAGCCGATGAGGTTCGAAATTCTTCGTATGCTCAAGACAATTCAACAACGTATAATTGTACACACTTACAATATCAAAATTGGACCGAGACAGACAAAAACATGAGTTCGTTCAGTTGTGTTCCGTTTAATGAAACAAAAGTAACAGCAACTGAACAATTTTATTAGTAAAATAGAATTGAAATGATCAATGAAATTAGAAAAAACTGTTGAGTTTATTGACTTTTTAGTAGATTATTGTTAGGAAGAAGTGCGAGCTTTAGTGATTTTGGAGTTCCACAAACGTACGGTGCATTGTGTTTGTTTGGTTCTTGGCTTATTGTTGGTTTATGTATAATTCGTGGTGTTAAATCATCGGGAAAGGTTTTTTGTCAACTGACTTAAACTTCTTTCACAAGAAAGAATTTCCTACTATTTAATTAATTTAGGTCGCTTATTTTACTGCAATATTTCCTTATGTTGTACTGCTAATTTTAATCATTCAAAGTGCAACATTATCGGGTGCTGGAGAAGGTGTTAAATATTATGTTATTCCTAAATGGGATCGAGTTGCTCAATTTGAAGTAGAAAATAAATGATTTTTGGCAAAAACAAAATTCCTAAACTGATTTTATCATTTGAAAAGACGTGGCAAGCAGCAGCTACACAAGTATTCTTCTCGTTGGGTCTTAGTTTTGGTTCATTAATCGCTTATTCATCATCGAATAAATTCAAAAACAATTTTTTTCGGTAAAAATTCCTTTTGAAAGATAATCGATAGAATTGAAAAGTCGTTTTAGACAAATGTGTATTGTTGTGTCTTGCGATTGTTTTACTGGCGTCTTTGCAGGTTTTGCTGTTTTTTCAACAATTGGATTCTTATCCAAAGAATTAAATAAGACAGTTGCTGAATACAGTGATAGTTCAGGACCTGGTTTAGCATTTATAACCTATCCTGAAGCTTTATCACATATGCCAGCTAGTCCATTTTTCTCGATTATTTTCTTTCTGATGTTATTAGCATTAGGATTGGGATCACAGGTTGATTTTCTTTTATCTGTAAATGATCTTCAAATTGAAATGTTTAGTTTGCTTTGACTGATGTTCCAATAACATCGATCATAGAAATATTTCCTCGATTTCGTTCGAAACGATCGTTTGCAGTTATAATAACATGTATCGTTTCGTTTTTAATCAGTTTACCATTTACATGTCGAGTATTTATTTACAAGAAACGAGAAAAAAAAACATTTTGAATCTATTTTGAACATTGTTTTTGATTCAGGGTGGATTCTATTTATTAGAATTATTTATGGGTTATGCAGCTGATACATCGATGGTTGTTGTTGGTTTTTTTGAAGTTTATTCAGTTGCATATATCTACGGTTTGTTCTTAAATCATCACATTTGTTGTTGAAGTCAAATTTCAATGTCACTGTTTAGGTTACAATCGTTTTATGAACGATATTAAAATGATGTTAGGCAAACGAGCTGCTCAATATTATTTATTTCTAACTTGGTGTATCATTTCGCCTATTCTAATGATTGTACAAGTTCATGATTTCACTAAATTTAACTCTCTGTTTTCTGTTTGTAAATTGTTAGATAGTCATCGTAACAAAATTAATCAGTGCAAAACCAATTGAAATCAAAGGAAGTGCCGGTTATGAAACATACGTATTTCCAATTGGTAGTACTGTTTGTGGTTGGTTTATATTCGTCGCTTGTATCATACCGATTCCGATAGTTTATATTTACAGTTATGTCAAAGAATACAAATTAATTCGTGCCGAAGAAATTGAAAATGATTACAATGAAAAACCGAGATATTTAGAAGCAATTACGAGAAATAATAGTCCGAGAAATGATTGGGGACCGAAGAAGAAGGCCAATCAATTCGGTATTTATGCACATCAACCAGCTGATGATTTACAAACAAAAACGGAGCTCTAAATACGAACAATTTATTTTTCTTGTCGATTTAGATTTTTTTTTCTTATTCGAATAAATGAAGTGAAAAAAATTTTTTTTTGTTCGGTTTTGAGAAAGGCATACCCTTGTGGTGCAATGGTAGCATTTCTCTCTTCTAAAGAGACGGTCGCCAGTTCGAACCTGGTCAGGGGTAAATTTATTATTTCCTTTTTTAAACAAAAATTCATTTCGGAACAATGATCATCATTAGATCGAATAAATCCAAAAGAGAAGTAAATGTTTCCAATGTTAAATTTGGACGATTGTTTTTGAAAATAAATTCATCGATTTGTTTTTTATTTAAACGTGTTCGTTTCAATATCGTTTCGTAGAAATCTCGTTGAGAAATGTGAGATTTAAGATTGTCTCGTAATTGTGCAATTATATCGTCGTAATTCGTAAATCGAATTCGTGCATTTGATAAAGATGTATTTTCCGTCGTTTCTCTTTTGTCTGTTGTTGATTTTTGATTGAATTTCATTTTTGTTTTTCTTGTTCGTAGACTTGATTTTTGTGTTTCATCTGGTTTAATTTTGGCTATTTCGCGATTAATTATTTGAGAAGAAGAAGAAGAATTGGTTGATTCTTCTTCAGAAGTTTCAGTTTTCGTCGTAGTTGACCGACTAATACGTGAATTTGTAGATAAAACTCGTTCAATCCAAAAATGTCTTGTTAACCAAAACAAATAAACAACAAATAAAATCAAAAGATATTTGAAGAATCTCGACGGCAAATAATTTCTTTCGGATGATGATGGTTTCTTTTGTTTAATTTGAGAATGTATTTCCATTGTTTTTTCTTGTCGTGTCGTTCTTTGTTTAATTTGATTCGATGCTATTTTTGTATCGAATTCATCATCATCCGTCGTAAATGAAAAACTTTTAATCATACTAATTTTTTTCTTTCCATTTGATGTTGGATCATCGCTAACAATTAAATATTCTCGAGTCATTGGGGAAAAAAACGTTCGCTTTTGCTTTCAAAAGTAATTAAACTGAATTTTTGTCGCGACGATTATGCAGCAATCATCGAAGTGACTGACGTCTATTTGTAAAGAAGAAGAAGGCATGCATTTTTTATTCACGCATGAATAATTTCATCAGTACACGTCTGTGCCCATGCGAATATGAAGGTTAGGTAGTGAGAAAGAAGAAGAAAAAAATCAATAGGTTATTTTCGATTTAAAGTTTGATTCATTGGAAAGCAGGAAAATGATACTTGACAACTGTTTATTAAATTTATTCTTGAATAAATATAATACCTGGGAATCAAATCGTATAATATTGCCTCGAGCTAAACACTGAACTCACTTCGATGGAAATTCTTTTTCTTTGACTTGAATCTAATCAGCTTTTCTGATTTAGAACTGAGAAAGAAAAAAACAGAACGTTTAAAATAGTTTCTACGCTTGAAAAGAGTTTAATTTACAAAACATTTGAGTCGAATCGATGGCTCGTTTTTTTTCAAGAAATTAAACAAACTCAAGAAAATGTTGTTTCAACATGAAAAACCATCGAGAAATGTCTTCATCCGTTTTAATTGAACACGTTTTCAATCAAGAAAATCTATAATGACGAAAGAGAACAGAAAATTGGATTCCACTTGTTCGCACGCAATATAAATATGAACTTAGTCATGTTTATCAACTAAATGGGAAACAACAAGAGAAAAAAAGAAAAAAAAAAGAAACAGGAAAAAAAGAAGAAAGAAAAACGAGGAAAGATTGAATGCTTTCATTTTCTTGTCGATTTTTTGTTCGTTTGACTGAAGAATGACTGAACACATCGATGGCACTCGATTGCGCCAAGATCTCAACTATCGTTTCGAATATTTAACTAAATTTATTAATTTTACCAATGACGATATTCGAGCATTGAATCAATTATCATCGATTGCTCTTCCATTGATACCTGTCATTGTCGATGCGGTCTACAGAAAATTATTTCAATTTGATATAACAAAAAACTTCTTCGTTCTACGTAACGATGGTTTCGATGGACATTTACACAATGGTGACGTATTAACATTGGATTCAGCACAAATGACATACCGTCGTGACATGTTAAGTGGCTATTTGAAACGTTTGTTCTTACAACGTGAATGGACCGATGATTTTCTTCAATATCTTTCACGTGTCGGTCGAATGCATACGAATAAATTCGGTTCATCATCGATTAATGTTGATTATATTCATATCAATGCAACATTGAGTTATATCGAAACACTTCTCATCGATGCCATTTGGACAAATGATACAATTGAAAACAAAACAAAGAAAGACGTTATAATGGCACTCAATCGAGTTTTTCGTATTCAAAGTGATCTCTTTCTTTTACATTATCTCGAACCATCAAAACAAACAGACGAATCAACGGATAATCATAAACCACATAAATGCGCTTGTAGTTAAATACAAAACACACACACACCCTCATACAGAAACAAGAACAATATAATTTTCATTTTTGCTTTCTTTTGATTTGTTCGTCAAAGAATAAAAGATCTTCATGTCAAAAGGAAATAGACTGAAAAGGAAGCGTTGATTATAATTGACAAACGGAAAGGAAACACGAAGACACACACACACACACAATTACACATTACATAAATCAATTCCGAGATTTACGGACTATTTTTAGATTAAAATCATGTGTGATTTAAAAAACAAGAAGTCAATATTTGATTGGTTGTTATGTCATGTGTTTCGTCACACTCGATTGCTTTTACTAAAGACATTTCGTATTAACATTGAAAAAACGAAAGATGCGTGTTCACTTTCACGAAAATGAAGAAATCGATTTGCAATGCATTGCCAATAACGAAGATACTCGTTCAGTTCTATTTCAAATCATTCAATACAATGATTTAGAATGTATCGAACGAGATCTAACGACATTTTCTGATTTACAAACGTTCTTAGAAAGTTCGTCGTTTACTGCTAATGATTATTGTACGTGGATAAATATTGAAGGTATCCATCGAAATGATATTCTCGAAAAGATTTCGATTCAATTTAATCTTCATCAATTGATTATGGAAGATATTAAAACGATGAGTGAACGAATGAAACTCGATGTTCTTGATCATGGTGCAGCCATCTATTTACTCATGAAAATGATCTATATTCATCCGAATTTAAATCGAATTTGTTTGGAACAAATGTCGTTCGTACTCAAAGAAAACGATCTCCTATTGACATTTCAAAATTTACAGGATACGAAAAATTCGTATGATATCTTTCAAGTTGTTAAATATCGTTTGAAAAATAATCGTGGACGAATACGTTCGATGAAAATCGATTATTTATTTTATTGTCTTCTCGATGTTTTAATTGAAAATTATATGATGACACTCGAACAAATCAGCATCAAAATCGATAAAGTCGATAAATTATTAATCAATGAATTAAAAGATAAAGGTCATATGCAAATATCACGAAATCATTTCAATGCAGACACATTGAAAGTTATTTTTCGTATTCGACATGATATCTTACGTTTGAGAATTCTCTGTCAACCATTGAGAGAAATTATGATTAAATTACAAAAAACACAAGATCGAATTTCAATGACAAATCAATCGGTTCAATCGAGAAGACAATATCGAAGAAAAAAACGACCGAAACGTGTCACCCTTGAAGGAAATTATTTTTTCAATCCACATGCAGATTTAGTTGAAGAGAAAAAACCGTTATTCAATGAATATATTTTCATTTATTTCAAAGATCTTAATGATCATATTATTCAATTACAAGATCGAATTGATACTTATGTCGATGTTTTAGCAAGTTTAACTTCATTTTATATTATTCTTACCGATGCAAAAATGAATCAAATTATGACATTTCTTTCGTTGGTCTCCGTTACTTTTATTCCGTTGACATGTTTCATTGGAATCTTCTCCATGAATTTCGATAATATGCCGCCATTAGTATGGGATCATGCGTACTTTGTTACTTTAGGTGTGATGGGAGTTTATGTAATAGCGATGATTTTATTTTTTAAATTTAAAGAATATATCTAAAAATGCAATCGTTGTTCGTTTTTTTGTTGTTGTACGTAAATCTATATGATAGATATTTCATACTCGAAGATAATCCATAATAAAGCCTCTATTTAATAAGAAAAAACTTACCATTGGTCAATTAGATACGCATGTTCGTCATCGTAAATTGTATAATCGTTAGTTAGAAAAAGAAGAACAGGACTAGAAATGTCAACAAATATTGATAATGATCTCGGTGTTAAACTGTTAGCCGGTGGATTATCTTGTATGTTTATTTCAGCTATTTTAAATCCATTAGACGTAGTTAAAGTTGTTCTACAAACTCAATCTCAATTGAAATCTCTTGACAGTCATCCACATCCAATAAGTGATGTTGTTCTTCATCCATCTCGTTCTCTCTATGCCAATGCTCGATATCATGGAGCATGGCATGCAATTCAATCGATTTTCCAAGAACAAGGCTACCGACGAGGTTTAATGAAAGGTATAACAGCATCGATGTTACGTGAAGCAAGTTACAGTAGCATTCGAATGGGTCTTTACGATCCAATTAAAATTCTTCTAGCGCCAAAAGGAACGAATAAGAGTGAATTTTCTTTTTGGCAAAAGTTAATTGCTGGTGCTGGTTCAGGAGCATTGGGAAGTTTTCTTGCGACACCAACAGATTTAATTAAAATACGTTTTCAATCCTATTCACCACGTCATCCAAATCCATATCAAAATACATTTCATGCTTTTTATCATATATTTAAATATGAAAACGGTTTGCACGGTTTATACAAAGGTGCAACACCAACAATTCTACGTGCAGCAATATTAACAAGTGTTCAATTGAGTACTTATGATCAAACAAAACGAATTCTTATTCAATCAGGTTATTTTCATGACACAACATTGACACATATGATTGCCAGTGCATTCAGTGGTTTATTAGTGACAACAGCTGTCAATCCTGCAGATGTAATTAAAACACGAATTATGTGCGATCAAACATCGACTCAGCGTCTCTATAGAAATCCGATTGATTGTCTTTTGAAAACAATGAGAAACGAAGGTCCATGGGCGTTTATGAAAGGATGGCTACCGAATTATCTTCGTATTGGACCGCATTGTCTCGTTTCGTTACCATTAGCAGAATTCATTCGAAAATCATTCGGTGCCGATTCATTTTAAATTCTTGTTTTGTTCATATCAATAAGCTTTTTTCTTTTATTCAAACTATATGAACGATAAAATAAATGAACGTGTTAAACTCCAAGATTTTGATGAAGAATTCAAATGAACAAAATGATCTTCACCATCGACAATCACTTCAGTGCAATTGTCACCTGCAGATTGAGCTTGTTTGACGAAATCTGTTGTTTGACTCACGGGTACAGTTATATCGGCTGAACCGGTTATAGCTTGAATTCGTACATTCAATGGAAGAAATTGACTTGGATATTGTTGTCTAAACAATTTACTTTTTTTAATATTAAAAAACAAAATAGTTTTTCATTGTTCGAACTTGACTGAATCATTACTCGACGCTCCTAACGATGATAAAACATAACGTTCTGGATATGTATGATATGTTCCACCAAGAAATTGAATAACTGCACCAGAACCCGTTTCTGCCGCTTGATCACATCCATTCCACATATTATTCACACCTGCTTGACTAACATAACCGATTGGACGAAGAGGATTTCGACTGTATCCTGGCTGATTCACTGTCAATCGAAATCGTCCAGTTATGTAACCACCTAATTGTCCGCCAGCAGAATGACCAACAACAACGACTCGATTACTATCGAATTGATGTTCGTTAGCAATTGTGCGAATAAGATCAGTACCATTTGATACATCATAAAATGTATTTGGATAACCACCGTCATTGCCAACCGAACGATAATCCAAATTGCAAACGACAATATTAAAACGAAGAAGATCATTGCCAACATCATTCTCTAACGAACGATTGAGTTTAGCTGACCAATAACCGCCGTGCACAAGAAGAACAACAACAGAAGCATACGGACCTTTTGGTAAATGACAATCAATTACTTGAATAGGGTCAGATCCATATGAATACGATACACATTTTTCATCATTTGGATAGAGACCACCTAATTTTAGTTTAATAAAACAATATCGAATATACGTATTAATGATTCTCACCTTTACAAGGACTAAAAATTACCGAGCTAAATATACCATTATTAACGAAAATAAACAGAAATCCTATGTTTATTTGAATTAGAGACAAAATACGATTCATTTTGATTGCCTTTTTGTGCAACGAAAATACGATGATGTGTCAAA
>Ga0209930_1001071_pt1 | contig 48334 bp, 46 predicted proteins | sample ThiBiot_500_biof_2_FD_183948 | JGI IMG/M metagenome (GOLD analysis project Ga0209930, IMG submission 183948) | Wastewater bioreactor microbial communities from Cape Town, South Africa - Thiocy_cont_500_biof (SPAdes) | ecosystem: Engineered > Bioreactor > Thiocyanate-remediating >...
GGGCGAGACTGCCGAGCATGGCGACGAACACCGCCGCCCAGACCGTAAGATAATCGACCTGTCCGGTCGCCTGATAGATCACCTGGCCGATGCCGCTATAGGCGCCCATCATCTCGGCGACGATCACGGCGATGGTGCTGCGCGCGAGGCCGACGCGAAGGCCGGTGACGAGCTGCGGCATGGCGGCCGGAAAGCGCAGGCGGAACAGGATGCCGAGCGGGCCGGCGCCGAAGGAGCGCATCAGGTTGATCGCCTCCACCTCGGGACGCTTCAGCCCGGCGAGCAGGTTGAGCAGCACGACGAAGACGACGGCCAACGCGCCGATCGCGATCTTGGACGCCATGCCGAGGCCGAACCAGAGCAGCACAAGCGGCACGAAGGCGACGGACGGGACCGCGTTGATGACGATCGCGACCGGCATCAGCACCGCCTCGACCGGCGGCGCGAGCATCATCAACACCGCGAGCAGGATGCCCGCCGCGGCGCCGATCAGGAAGCCGGCGACGGCCTCGACCAGCGTCACATAGAGGGCGTCGCCAAGCAGCCCGGACTTGGTGATCGCGGTCGCGACGATCTCGGCCGGGCGCGGCAGGATATAGGTCGGGATCTCCAGCAGCGCCGCGCCGAACTGCCAGACGAGCAGCAGGATCGCCAGCGCGGCGAAGACGGGCAGGGCGCCCTGGACAAGGCTCAATCGGGACGCCACCAGACATATCTCCGCTCGAGAATGGCAAGGACGCCGTAAAGCAGCGTGCCCAGAAGGCCGCAGGCGATGATGAGCACCCAGACGCGGGGGATCTGCTCGAAATAAAGCGCCTGCAAGAGCATGACGCCGAGACCGACCGTATCGCCGAACCACTCGCCCACCACGGCGCCGGCGATCGACAGCGCGACCGCGAGCTTCATGCCAATAAGGATATTGGGCAGCGCCGTCGGCAGCGACAATTTGAGGAAGAGCTGCAGGCGGCTCGCCCCGAAGCTGCGCATCAGCGCGATGCGCTGCGGATCGGCGAGTTCGAGGCCGCGCAGCGTGTTCACGGCGACCGGGAAGAAAGCGAGGTAGAGCGCGATCACGACCTTCGCCATGATCGTGTTGCCGAACCAGATGACGACGATCGCGCCGAAGGCGATGACCGGTACCGTCTGCAACGCGACGAAGATCGGGAACAGCGCCCGCTCCAGAAGGCGGGAATATGCGAAGGCGATGCCGAAGCCGACGCCGAGGATCGTGCCGGCGACGAAGCCGAGCACCGTCTCGACCAGCGTCCGCCAGAAGCCGGCGACGAGGTCCGGCCAGACCGAGCGCGCATCGGCGATCACGGTTCCGAGCGGCGGCAGATAGCGGGGACTGATCGAGAAGAGCGGAACGAGCACCAGCCAGGCGACGGCCACATAGACGACGCTGGCATAGGGCGAGCGGGCGAGCGCGGAAAGATTCATGAGGCGGCCGCGAAGGTCTTCATGCTCTCCTCCTCGACGATGGCGAGGAGCTTGCGCTTGATCGACGTGAACTCCGGCGTCGTGACGATGTCGCCGTCGCGCGGACGGGGGAGCGTGATCCGCTCCTCGCATTTGACGGTGCCGGGACGCGCGGTCATGACCACGACCTTGTCGCCGAGGAAGATCGCCTCGTCGATGTCATGGGTGATGAAGAGGACGGTGCGGCGATGCTTCGCCCAGATGTCGAGCAGCCAGCGCTGCATCATCGCCCGCGTCAGCGCGTCGAGCGCGCCGAAGGGTTCGTCGAGCAGGATCAGGTCGCGCTCGAACAGGAAGGTGCGCATCAGCGCCACGCGCTGGCGCATGCCGCCCGAGAGCTGGTGCGGATAGTGCCGCTCGAATCCCTTGAGGCCGAACTCCGGAAAGAGCGCCTCGGCGCGGGCGCGGGCCTTGTTCTTCGGCATGCCCTCGACTTCCAGCGCCAGCGTGGCGTTGTCGAGAACCGTGCGCCAGGGAAAGAGCAGGTCCTTCTGCGGCATGAACGAGACCTTGCCGAGCAGCTGGCCGTCCTGCTGCACCTTGCCGCCGAGCAGCACCGAGCCGTCGGCATCGGGCGGCAGCAGTCCGGCGATCATGCTGAACAGCGTCGACTTTCCGCAGCCGGACGGGCCGATCAGCGTCACGAATTCGCCGGGTGCGATCGAGAGATCAACATTGCGGACGGCGACGGTCTGCCGCTCGCCCTCGCCGAAACGCTTCCAGACATTGACCATCTGGAGATGGGGCAGGGGCGCGCTGCGCGAGGCGTCTGCTTGGGGATCGGACAAGGAGCGGTCCTTCTGGCAGGCGCTGCCGGAGTATCCGGCAGCGGCGATTGGCGAAAGCGAGGCGGGAGGAAACCCTCCCGCCCGCCGCGTCACATCTTCTTGTCGGCGTCCGGAACCTTGGCCCAGAAGGCGCTGTCGAAGGCAGCCTTGAGATCGACCGGGGTCTTCATCGCGCCGAACTTGATGAGGTCGGCCTGCACGGTCTCGATCGACTTCATGTCGATATAGCCGAGGCCCTCGGTGGTGCCGGACTTCGCCGTCATCACGCGCTCGATCTCGTCGAGCATCAGCTCCTGATGCTTGCGCTCGAGGCCGGAGCCGGCGGCCATGACGATGTCGACCGCTTCGGCCTTGTGCTCGAAGGCGTATTTCCAGCCCTTGAGCGTCGCGTCGAGGAAAGCCTGAACCTGCTCGGGCTTCTCCTTGATCATCTTCTCCGATGTGACGATGGCGTCCTGCTGCGTGGTGACGCCGGAATCGTCGGGCATGAAGATCTTGATGTCGGTGATGCCCTGCTCCTTGAGCGTGTTCAACTCGTTGTAGAGCGTCACGGTCGCGACATCGAACTGCTTGTCGATGAAGGGCTGCATCGAGAAGGGCTGCGAGACGATATTGACCTCGTCCTGCTTGAGCCCCTCGGCGGCCAGCACCGAATAGAGCGTATACTGCGGGCCGACCATCCAGGTCGCGACGCGCTTGCCCTTGAAATCCTTGACCGAATTGATGCCGGTCTCGTTATAGGTCACATAGGCGAAGGGCGTGATCTGCTGCGACATGCCGATCGCGACGAGCGGCAGGCCCTTCTCGCGGGCATAGAGCACGCCCTCGGTGCCCGACGCGACGCCGAACGTGTCGGCGCCGGAGGCGACCAGCGTCTCGACATTGACGTTCGGGCCACCCGGATTGATGGTGACGTCGAGGCCGCCCGCCTCATAGAAGCCCTTGGCCTTGGCGACATAGACGCCCGCGAACTGCGCCTGCGCCACCCATTTGAGACGCACGGAAACCGGATCGGCCGCCGCCGCGCTACCGATCGCCGAAACTCCGGCAATCGCGGCGAAGAGTGCCGCTGCCACGCCCTGCTTGATGGAACTCGACATGTGTAACCCTCCGTCGATGTATGCAGGAAGCGATCAGCAATATGCATGCCAAGCCGTGGACCGTTCAGAAGTGGCGGTGATGGCCAAACCTTGCCGGAGGGGACCCAACAGCCGACGCCATTTTGAGCGGTGCCGGCTCATAATATGAGCATCCGTTATCCAGACCATCCATTATTGTATACGCAATCGAGCCGCTCCGGCGGTCTGCGTCATCGAGGTGGAATGAGATGGAGCCAGAGCTCTGGAGCGCGGAATTCACGTCGCTCGCCAATGCGATCCGCTCCGGCCGCGTCACCTCGCTCGAACTCACCGAACTGATGCTGGCGCGCATCGCCGAACATGATGGCCGGCTGCATTCCTATGCCGCCATAGCGCCCGAGGTCGCGCGAGCGGCTGCCCGGCAGGCGGATGCCGAAATCGCTGCCGGGAACTGGCGCGGGCCGCTGCATGGCGTGCCGATGGCGGTCAAGGACGTGTTCTACACGACCGATATTCCCACCCGTTTCGGCTCGTCGATCTATGCCGACTTCGAGGCGCCGCACGAGTCGACGGCCACGGCGCGGCTTCGCGCCGCCGGCGCCGTCATGCTCGGCAAGCTGACGGCCACCGAAGGCGTCTATGCCGGCTATCATCCCTCGGTCGCCGAGCCGGTGAACCCGTTCGGCGACGAACACTGGACCGGCAACTCCTCCAGCGGCTCGGGCGTCGCCGTCACCTCGGGCCTCGCCTATGCGACGCTCGGCACGGATACCGGCGGTTCGATCCGCCTTCCCTCGGCCTGCTGCGGCCTCACCGGCATCAAGCCGACCTGGGGCCGGGTCAGCCGGCACGGCGTCTTTCCGCTCGCCGAATCCCTCGATCATGTCGGCCCCATGGCGCGGTCGGCCAAGGACGCGGCCGCGCTGCTCGGGGTGATCGCAGGCGCCGATCCTGCCGACCCGACCGCGGCCTCCGCCCCGGTTCCCGACTATCTCGCCGACATCGACGCAGGCATCGCGGGCGTGACCATCGGCATCGATCGCGACTTCATCGCCGCGAAGGCGACGCCCGAGGTCGCGGCGTCGATCGAGTCGGTCATTCCCGTGCTCGAGAGGCTCGGCGCGCGCTTCGTGCCGGTGAGCTTTCCCGAGGTCCGCGACATCCTTTATGGCTGGCACACGGAGTGCTCGGTCGAGGCGGCGCTCGCGCATCGCGACACCTTCCCGGCTCGCCGCGCCGACTATGGTGAACGCCTGTCCGCTTTGCTCGACCATGGCGCGCGCGTGACCGCCTTTGAGCTCGCCGAGGCGCAGCGGGCGCGCCGCGCCTTCAACGGCGCCGTGGCGGCGATGTTTACGCCGATCGATCTCTTCCTGGTGCCCGCCTTGCCCGTCGCCGGCCCGACGCTCGCCCATATGGCGACGCTCGGACCCGATCCGGACGGCATCCTGGCCGTCGGGCCGTTCAATGCGCCCTTCGATATCTGCGGCTATCCGACGATCACGGTGCCCTGCGGCGCGAACGGCGCGGGCATCCCGGTCGCCTTCCAGCTCGCCGGCAAGCCCTTCGCCGAAGCGCTGCTCTGCCGCGCGGCGCATGCCTATCAGGGCGTCACAGACTGGCATCGCCGCCGGCCTGATCTTTGAGACGAGGAGACGTGGACATGACGAACGCCGCGACCAACGCTCCGCCGATCGACATGGCGGATATGCCGGTCCAGCTTCCTGCGACGCCGAACAGCGAAGCCGAGGCGCGGGCCCGCTTCTTCAATTCGGGCAACGCGTTCAACGTCAAGCTGCCGCGCGTGCCGGCAACCCGCTTCACGGCCGAGGTCGAGGCGGCGCTCGCATCGGGCGAGACCGGCTTCTTCGCCTGCGACCAGTCGGCCGCGATCGGCGCACCCTTCGCCGCCACGACGCCGCTGATGCTGGCCCGCTATGCCGCGATCGCGCCCCGCGCGACGCTGAACGCCGATTTCGTGGCGACCGGCGCCATCTGGTACGTGATCCGCGGCTCGGGAACGGCCGTCATCGGCAACGAGACCGTCGCGTTCGGTCCGGGCGACGTGTTCCTGGCGCCGGGCGGCGTTCCCACCGCGCTCACCGCGCAGGACGGCGGCGCCGTTCTCTGGGTCGTCACCAATGAGCCGCAGCTGGCCTTCGACAGCCTCCGTCCGGCGGCGGCCGGAGAGGCGCCTGTCGAGGTCGTGCATTACCCCGCTTCGGAGATCGCCGCGCAGCTGCAGCGGGTCGTCACGGCCGCGCAGAACGCGACGACCTCGGGCATCGCGCTGATCTTCTCGTCTGACCGCCAGGAGAAGGCGCGCAACATCCTGCCGACGCTGACGCTCTCGCTGAACACCGTTCCGGCCGGCGAGCAGCAGCGCGCGCACCGGCACAATTCGGCGGCGATCACGCTGATCCTCAAGGGCGAGAACTGCCATTCCATGGTCGGCGGAGAGAAATGCGACTGGTCGCCCTTCGCGACGCTCGTCACCCCGGCGACCGAGCCGCATTCGCATCACAACGACAGCGCCGAGCGCGCGATGTTCCTGATCGTCCAGGACGGCGGGCTGCACTACCACGCCCGCACCATGGGCTTCACCTTCCTCGATTGAGTTTCTCTCCCGCATGCCAACGCGCCTGATCATCGATACCGACACCGCCGGCGACGATTGCTTCTCGCTGCTGCTCGGCCTCCGCCATCCCGCCGCGAAGCTGGAGGCGGTGACGATCTGCAACGGCAATGTCGCCTTCGATCAGCAGGTCGAGAATGCGCTGCACACGATCGAGGTGGCGGGCAGGGGCGGGGAGGTGCCGGTCTATCTCGGCAGCGCACGTCCGCTGATGGGGCGCTGGGAGGCCGCAAGCTTCCACGGCTCCAACGGCATGAGCGAGATGGTCTTTCCGCCGGCCCGCCAGCGGCCGGAAGCGAAGCACGCGATTGATGCGATCATCGATCTCGTGATGGCCAATCCCGGCGAGATCTCGATCATCGCGCAGGCGCCGCTCACCAATATCGCGCTCGCTTATCTGAAGGAGCCGCGCATCGCCGGGGCGTTGAAGCATCTCTGGATCATGGGCGGGACGGACAATGCCGTAGGCAATGTGACGCCGGCGGCGGAGTTCAACTTCTATGTGGACCCCGAGGCGGCCAAGATCGTGTTCGGCGCCGGCTTCGCCATCACGCTCTCGACCTGGACGCTGACGCTCGCCTCGGGCTCCATCGATGCCGAGGCCGTCGGGCGCATCGAGGCGCTCGGAACGCCGCTGTCGCGCTTCTTCATGGACGTGACCGAGACGCCGCGGAAGATCGCCTTCGCCCGCTATGGCGAGACGATCTCGACCCATCCCGATTCCCTCACCTGCGCCATGGCGATCGACGAGAGCCTCATCCTCGAAAGCGCGGATGTCGTCGTCGATGTCGAGGTCGGCGGCGAGACCACCCGCGGCTGGTCGAGCGTCCATCCCGCCCGGCTCGTCGAGCGCTGGGACGACCGCGACCCCAATGCCCGCATCGTGCGCCGCGCCGATACGGCCGGCTTCACGGACATGCTCATCTCGGTGCTGAAATGACGAAACGACAGATCCATCTCGGTCTCTTCATCCTCGGCACGGGCAGCCATGTCGCCGGCTGGCGCTATCCGGGCGCCTTCGATTCATTCCAGGATCTCGCGAGCATCCAGGAGATCGGCCGCATCGCGGAGCGCGGCAAGTTCGACATGATCTTCATGGGCGACAATCTTTATGCCGACCCGGCCGCCCATCCGTCCTACACGCTGCGGCTCGAACCGCTGACCATGCTGTCGGCGCTTGCCATGTCCACGAGCCGCATCGGCCTCGGCGCGACGGCATCGACGACCTATGGCGACCCCTTCTCTACGGCGCGCGCCTTCTCCTCGCTCGACCACATCTCCAACGGCCGCGCCGCCTGGAATGCGGTCACGACCTCCAATGCCACCTCGGGCGCCAATTTCGGCCGCGAGCATCCCGACCATTCGCTCCGCTACGAGATCGCCGAGGAATTCGTCGATGTCGTGAAGGGGCTCTGGGACTGCTGGGCCGACGACGCCATCGTCGCCGACCGGGAGAGCGGTCTCTATATCGATCCGGCCAAGGTCCGCGCGCTCGACCACGACGGCAAGTGGTTCAAGGTGAAGGGTCCGCTCAATATCGGACGCTCGCCGCAGGGCCGGCCGATCGTGCTGCAGGCCGGCGGCTCGGCCACGGGACAGCGGCTCGCCGCCCGCACGGCCGATGTCGTCTTCTCGGTCGTGCAGGATTTCGCCGAGGCCAAGGCGCAGTATGACGGTTTCAAGGCCCTGCTGCCGACGTTTGGACGCTCGCCGGGCGAGGTCACCATGCTCCCCGGCGTCATGCCGGTGGTCGGGCGCACCGACCGCGAGGCCTTCGACAAGCTTAAGCTGCTGCAGAGCTTCGTCTCGGGCACCAACGCGCTTCAGATCCTTTCGGATCGCTTCGGCACCGACATGAGCGCCTACGATCTCGACGGCCCGGTGCCCGATCTCGGCGAGAACGACGCCTATCACGCCTTTGCCAAGGTGATGCTGGCCAAGGCGCGGCGCGAGAACATGACGCTGCGCGATCTCTACAACCTGACCGCCGCGGCGCGCGGCCATTGGGTTCTCTGCGGCTCGGCGGAGACCGTGGCCGACACGCTGCAGCATTGGTTCGAGAACGGCGCTGCGGACGGCTTCAACGTGATGCCGCCCTATTTCCCGGCCGGGCTCGAGGATTTCGTCGACCTCGTCGTGCCGATCCTGCAGGAGCGCGGCCTCTTCCGCGCCGACTATGAAGGCACCACACTGCGCGACCATCTCGGACTCGAAAGACCGGAGCGCATGTGATGATCGGGCGGCGGACAGGACCCTCACCCCAACCCTCTCCCGCGAGCGGGAGAGGGGGTTCGTTGGAGCCGGTTGAGGCGTCTGAAGCAGTTCGCCACCGCTGCTGCCGGCGCCCCCTCGCCCGCTTGCGGGAGAGGGCTGGGGTGAGGGTGTCTCCATGCGACGGGAGGCCTGCGTGAGCGAGCGTCAGAACATGTTCGCTGGCAACCTCCTCCATATCGGCGGTGCCTGGCGCGAGGCGTCAGGCAGTGGTCGCATCGAGGTCGCAAGCCCGGCGAACCGTGAAGTCTTCGGGCAAGTGCCGATCGCCGATGCTAACGATGTCGACGCCGCGGTGGCGGTGGCCGAGGCGGCGTTCCCGGCCTGGGCGGCGCTCGATCCGCTCGATCGCGGGCGGCATCTCCGCGCCGTGGCGGAGATCGTCCGCGCGCGGATCGGAACGCTGGCGAGCCTCGAATCGGCGATCACCGGCCGGGCGATCCGCGAGATGCGCGCGCAGATGAGCCGCATTCCGGAATGGCTCGACTATTTCGGCGGCATCGCAGCCGGCCTCGAGGGGGAATCGAACCGCCTGCGCGGCGGCTTCCTCGCCTATACGGCGTGGGAGCCGCATGGCGTCTGCGCGCTCCTGACACCCTGGAACCATCCGATCCTCATCCTCGTGAAGAAGCTCGCCGCCGCGCTCGCCGCCGGCAACACCGTCGTCATCAAGCCGTCGGAACTGGCGCCGGCGACGCCGCTGCTCTTCGCCGACTGGTGCCGCGAGGCGGGCCTGCCGCCAGGCGTCGTCAATGTCGTCACGGGCGACGGCACGACGGGCGCGCTCGTCTGCGCCGCGCCCGCCGTGCGTCATATCGATCTCACCGGCGGCACCGCGACCGGCAAGCGCGTCGCGGCCGCCGCCGCCGCGCGGCTGGTGCCCTGCACGCTGGAGCTCGGCGGCAAGACCCCGGTCGTCGTCTTTGCCGACACCGATATCGAGGAGGCCGCGGCCGGCGCCGCCTTCGCCGCCTTCGTCGCATCGGGACAAACCTGCGTTTCCGCGAGCCGCTTCCTCGTCCAGGCCTCGGTCCACGACGCCTTCGTCGAGGCCTTGGCGCGCAGGGCACGGATGCTGCGCGTCGGCGATCCCGCTGATCCTGCGACCGATATGGGGCCGGTGATCTCGGCTGCCTCGCAGGCGCGCTCGCTCGCCTACATCGACGGCGCGGCAAAGGCGGGCGCGCGCTGCGTCACGGGCGGCGGCGTGCCGGAGCTCCCCGAGCCTTTCGCGCAGGGTTTCTATGTCGAGCCGACGGTGTTCGATGGCGTGACGCCGGAGATGGCGCTCTTCCGCGAGGAGGTCTTCGGTCCCGTCGCCTCCGTGACGCCCTTCGCCGACGAGACCGAGGCGCTGCTGCTCGCCAATGACAGCCCCTATGCGCTCGGCGCATCGGTCTGGACGCGCGACGTGGCGCGGGCGCACCGCGTCGCGGGCCGCATCCGCGCCGGCATGGTCTGGATCAACGATCACCACAAGAACGACCCGCGCTCGATCTGGGGCGGCTTCGGCGACAGCGGCTACGGCAAGGAAAACGGCTGGGACGCGCTGAGGGCCTATCAGAGGAAGCGCAACGTCGTCGTCTCGACGGCACCCGGCTTCGACGACTGGTTCGCCGGCGGCAAGCGCTACGGCTGAGAGGGACATTCCGTGCAGACCATCCGCATCCGCCTTCTCTGGCATCCGCAGCCGCAATTCGCCGGCTATCTCATCGCCGAGCATGAGGGCCTCGGCCTCGACGCCGGCGTCGACATCCGCTGCGTGCCGCTCGATTTCGCCAAGGGACCGATCGCCGCCGTCCTCGACGGCGACGTCGCCTTCGCCGTTGCGAGCCCGGCGCACATGATGGAAAGCGGCCGCGCCGACGAACTGGTCTTTCTTCTGGCGATCCAGCAGGCGAGTGCGCTGGTCTATCCGGCGCGCCGCAGCCGCGGCATCGAGCGGCTGCGCGATCTCGCCGGCCGGCGCATCGGCGTCTGGCCGGGCCGCGAGGACCTCGAGCTCACCTGGATGCTCCACCGCGCCGGCGTCCCATCCGATGCCTATGAGCGCGTCCCCGTCACCGACACCGTCAAGGCGATGGTCGATGGCGAGGTGGATGCGGCACAGATGACGACCTATCACGAGATCCATCATTTGGAGCATGCCTCCGGCTCGCTCGACGATTTCCTCTGCTTCCGCGCCGCCGATTATGGCGCATCGCTGATCAAGGACGGGCTGGTCGCCCGCCGCGACTTCGTCGCGACCTATCCGGAAGCGACGCAGGCGGTGGTGAGCGCCGTTCTCGCCGGCTGGACCAAGGCCTTCCACGATCTCGAGACTGCGCTGTCGCTCTCGACCCGTCTGCGGCCGGACATGAGCCGGCTGGAGCAGGAGGGACAGCTAGCCGATATCCGCGCCCTCGCGCTGACCGGCGCCACCCTCACCGACGGGCTCGGCTATCCGGACCCGCGCCATATGGAGCAGGCGCTGAAGGCGATCGCCGAGGTCGAGGGCCATGCGCCCGGCCCGGTGAAGGGCCTCGTCGATCCGCGCTTCTGGGAGAAGGCGCCCGAGGCCGTGAGGAGCCGCTCATGGTGACACGGGCGGACGCGATCGTCGTCGGCGCGGGCGTCGTCGGCGCAGCGGTCGCGGCCGCGCTCGCGGCGGACGGCCGGCGCGTCACCGTGCTCGAGCAGGGCGTCCCCGGCGGCGCCGTCTCGGGCGCCAGCCTCGCCTGCATCGGCACGCATATGATGGACGAGGAGGAACTGCCGCTCCTCGCCTGGTGCTGCGACGCATGGTCCGCCCTCAGCGAGAAGGCGCCGCGCTTCGAATACAGCCGCAGCGGCCAGCTGCGCTTCCTGAAGCATGACGGCGAGCGGCGCTCGGCTGAGACCTGGATCGGGATCGAGCGCGCCGCGGGCCTTTCGCCGGAACTCCTGGAGCCGGAGGCGGTGCGGCGCATCGAGCCTGAGCTGACCGGCCCCATCGTCGCCGCGACCTGGTCGCCGAACTCCGCCACCGTCAATCCCTTCCTCGCCGTCCGAACGCTCATCGACGCCGCGCGCGCCGATGGCGCCACGATCGTCGCCGGCGCCGCCGCGACCCGGCTCGTCACGTCGGGTGGTGCGATCACCGGCGTCGAGACCGCGCTCGGGCGCTTCGAGGCGCCGCTGGTGGTGATCGCCGGCGGACCCTGGACGCAGACTCTCGCCGCCACGGCGGGCGTCGATCTGCCCATCGTGCCGCGCAAGGCGCAATGCCTGGCCACGGTGGCGACGCGGCCCGTCATCCGCACGGTCGTCGGCGCCTGCAAGGCCGAAGGCGGCGTCGATGCCGGCTATACGCAGATCCAGCAGGCGGCGAGCGGGCAGGTGCTGTTCAACACCGTCCTCGAAGGCGGCGTGACGGCGGCCGGCGGGCGCGACGCGGTACCCGAGGTGGATCGGGCCTTCGTCCATGATTCCGTCGATACGCTGCTCTTCCTCTTCCCACGCCTGGCTGCGCTCGATCTTCTCCGCTCCTGGGTCCGCTACGAGGCGGTGACGCCCGACGACCGCTTCCTGACGGGCGCGGCCGGTCCCGACGGCCTCTTCATCGCCGCCGGCGATGGCGGCACGGGATTCGTGCGCTCGCTCGGCATGGCGCGCATCATCGCCGATCGCATCGCGGGCAGGCAGCCACCATTCCGCGACGACATCTACCGGCCGGACCGCTTCGCCGAGAGGGCTGCGGCATGAGCGAGGTGACAATCTTCGTCGATGGCGAGCCCGTTCCCGCCGAAGCGGGGCGCCCACTCGGCGCACTCATGCATAGGCTCGGACCGGCGATGCGGCGGACGGAGGAGGGCGCCCCGCGCGGTCTCTTCTGCGGCATGGGCGTCTGCTTTGACTGCCTCGTCACCATCGACGGCGTCGCCGACCGCCGCGCCTGCATGACGCCGATCCGCGACGGCATGCGGGTCGAGACGGGCCTCGCCGGGGGCACGCCGTCATGAGGCGCATCGAGACCGATATCCTCGTGGTCGGCGGCGGCCCGGCGGGCCTTTCCGCTGCGACCTCGGCCGCCGGTGCCGGCGCGCGCGTCGACCTCGTCGATGCCGGCGCGGCTCCGGGCGGGCAATACTGGATGCAGGATCCCGTCGCCGGCGCGACGACGACGCAGTCCGCAGAGGGCAGCGCGGCGATCGCCGCCGCCCGCGCCGCCGGCGTCGCGATCCATTCCGGCGCCGAAGTCTGGGCCGCCTTTCCCGGCGGCGAGATCATGGCGCATGACGCCGAAGGACCGGTCGTCTTCCAGGCCCGCAGCATCGTCGTGGCGAGCGGCGCGCAGGACCGCGTCTATCCCTTTCCGGGCTGGACGCTGCCGGGCGTGATGACGCCGGGCGCCGGCCAGCGTCTCGCCAAGCTCGGCAAGACTGCGCCGGGAAAGCGCATCGCACTCGCTGGCAACGGCCCCTTCCTCTACGCCGTCGCCGCGACCCTCGCCTCGATCGACGCGACGCCGAAACTACTCCTTGAGTCGGGCAAAGCGCGCGCTCCGATGCTCGGCCTTCTCGCCCGCCATCCGGCGCGCATCGCCGAGGCGGTGAGCCTCCTCGCGGCTGCGCGCGCGGTGCCGAACTGGCGGCGCGGCCATGTCGTCACCGAGGCGCTCGGCGAGGACCGGGTCGAAGCGATCCGCATCGCGCCGGTCGACGATGCGGGGACGGTCGACACCGCGCGGTCGGAACGCATCGACGGCATCGACGCGCTGCTCGTCGGTTGGGGCTTCCGCCCGATGATCGAGCTGACGGCGCTGCTGCGCTGCCGACATGCCTATGATCGTGCCCTCGGCGGCTGGTACTGCGTCGCGTCGCCCGCGACAGGGCTGACCTCCGTCGAAGGCGTCTATGCCGCCGGAGAGGTGACAGGGATCGCCGGATCGCGTCCTGCCCGCCTGTCCGGCGCGCTCGCCGGTCTCTCGGCAGCCGCCGGGCTCGGTTTCGCGTCGCCGGGGAACGAGGAGCGCCGCAAGCGCCTCGTCCGCGCGCTCGCCTCGGCGCGGTCATTCGGCCACGAACTCGGCCGCCTGGCGCCGCCGCCCGCCGGCATCGCCGATCTGGCGAACGACGACACGATCGTTTGCCGCTGCGAAAACGTGACCAGAGGCGAGATCGCCGCCGCCCTCGCCGAAGGCACAAGGGCCGTCGCCGGCGCCAAGATGTGGACCCGGGCCGGAATGGGGCGCTGCCAGGGCCGCGTCTGCGGCTCGGCCGTGGCCGAGATCGCCGCCTCGCTCGGCGGGACGGAGATCGCCGCGGCCGGCTTCAACCCGCCGCGCATCCCGCTCCGCCCCGTGCCTTTGCCCGCCGTGCTGGAGGCGACCCGCGCCGCCGGCACGGGCGAAACCCATTGAAGACGATCGACCGGGCGGCGGCCGCGCGCTCCGCCCGCAGCATTTGAGGAGAGGTTGATGGATCTCAGACTGACCGGCAAGAAGGTGCTCATCACCGGCGCCTCGCAAGGCATCGGCGCCGGGCTCGCCAAGGCCTATGCGGAGGAGGGCTGCGATGTCGTCCTCACGGCGCGCAACGCCGAGAAGCTGGCGGCGATCAAGGCCGACATCGCCGAGACGGCGCCCGAGCGCGAGGTGACGCTGATCCCGCTCGACCTGACGGTCGCAGGCGCGGCGGAGACGCTGGCGGACGAGGCCGGCGATGTCGACATTCTCGTCAACAATGCCGGTGTCATCCCCTCGGGCTCGCTCTTCGATATCGACGAGGCGAAGTGGCGCGCCGGCTGGGAGCTGAAGGTCTTCGGCTATATCAATCTCTGCCGCCTCTATTATCCGCGCATGAAGGCAGCGGGCGGCGGCGTCATCATCAACAATATCGGCAATGGCGGTGAGGTCACCGATCCGCGCTACATCGCGGGCGCGGTGGGCAATGCCAGCCTGATGCATTTCACCCGCGCGCTGGGCGGTTCCAGCCTCGACGACAAGATCCGCGTCGTCGGCGTCAATCCCGGCCCGGTGAACACCGACCGCATCTACAACATGCTGAAGAAGCGGGCCAAGGACCTGTTTGGCGACGAGAACCGCTATGGCGAGCTCGAGAGCACCTATCCGCTCGGCCGGCCCGCCCATGTCAGCGAAGTAACCGACCTCATCGTGTTCCTGTCGTCCTATCGCGCCGGCTACGTCACCGGCACGATCGTCACGGTCGATGGCGGCATCGCCTCGCGCCGCTCGATCATCTGACCGCCGCCTGACAGGGTCGCAGCCATCGGCTAATGAGGGCGCGAAGGAGCCGCCCGTCCATGGCCGACCAGACCCTTGCCCGCTATGTCAACGAGCGCAGCCTGCTGCGCCTCTTGCGCGTGCAGGGCGCGACGACGCGGGCCGACATGGCCCGCCAATTGCGCCTGACGCCGGCAACGGTGACGCGGCTGGTGGCCGAGATGGCCGAGCGCGGCCTGCTCAGCGAAGGCGCGCGTCCGGCTGCCTCCGAATCCGGGCGTGAGCCGGGCCGCCCCGGCGTCGCCGTGGCGCTCGCGCCCGACGGCGCCTTTTTCCTCGGCGTCGAGATCGGCGTCGGGGTGCTTCGTTTCGCGCTGATCGATCTCGCCGCGCAGCTCGTCGCCTCCTCGGAGCGCAGCGTCTCGCGCGCAACACCGCCCGAGGCGGTCGTCGCCATCATCGCCGCCGAGATCGCCGCGCTTTCGGCAGATCCGCGCTATCACGGGCGCATCCGCGGCGTCGGCGTCACGGTACCCGGCCTCGTGACGCTGGACGGCTTCGTCGTCCATCTGCCCATCCTCGGCTGGAAGTCGGTCAATCTCTCCGAACTCCTCTCGGCCGCGACCGACCTGCCGGTGCTCGTCGAGAACAACGCCGCCGCGGCGGCCTTCGGCGCCGTCTATACCGAGCCGCAGCTCCCCAGCCTCTGCACGATTTTCCTCAAGCTCGGCACCGGCCTCGGCGGCGCCGCGATCGTCAACGGGCGGCTGATGCGCGGCGCCTATGGCACCGGCGGCGAATTCGGCCATATCCGCATCGCGGAGGACGGCATCCGCTGCAGCTGCGGGCAGACCGGCTGCCTCGAGACCTTCGTCAATCTCGCGGCGCTCGCCCGCGAGGCCGGCGACGACCAGGGCGCAGGCCTAGCCGACCTCGTCGCGCTGCCGGCGGCGGTCGCCGCTGCGGCGGAGAAAGGGGAGGCGAGGGCGCTGGCGGCGATCGAGACGCTCGGCCATCACCTCGCCCGCGGCATCGTCGTCCTCGTCAACATCTTCAACCCGACAACCGTCGTGCTCGGCGGCGTCATGCGGCCGATCCTGCCGCTTCTGCTGCCCATCCTGGAGCGCGACGTCGCGGAGCGCATCGTGCCCGGCATGCGGATGCCCGAATTCCGCCTGTCCTCGCTCGGCCTTTTCGAATGCGCTATCGGCGCGGCGACTCTCGCCCATCAGCGCGCCTTCGGCCTGCCCGAGCTCGGCATCGCCGACGGCGAAACGTGACCGGACTGCATGTGTGAGGCTTGCGTCTCGTTTGTTACTTTAATAAAGTAACTAATCGAAACAGCGCTGGAGAGCATGATGGTGGCAAAGGACGAGCGGCGGTTGCGGGTCGGTGTGCTCGGCTGCGGGCAGATCGCCCAGGCCGCCCATTTCGAGAGCGCCAACAAGGCGGTGAACGCCGAACTCACCGCCATCTGCGACGTCGCGCCGGATCTGCTCGCCCGCATGGCCGCGATGCATGCGCCGTCGAAGACTTATTCCAGTTATGACGCGATGCTGGCCGATCCCGAGATCGACGCCGTCATCATCGCCACCGCCGACGCGTTCCATGTTCCCGCTGCCCGCGCCGCGCTTTCGGCCGGCAAGCATGTCCTGACCGAGAAGCCGGCCGGCATTTCGGTCGAGGAGATCGAGGGGCTCAAGGCCGACGTCGCCGCTTCGGGCAAGGTGCTGCAGGTCGGCCACATGAAGCGCTTCGATGCCGGCCTCGAAAGCGCCAAGGATTTCATCGACGGCGAGATAGGCGAACTCCTCGCCATCAAGGCCTGGTACTGCGACTCGACCCATCGCTACGCCATGACCGACGCCGTGCAGCCGCTCATCGTGACCAGCACCGGCTCCAAGCGCCCGGCCGGCGATCCGAAGGCCGACCGCCAGCGCTATTTCATGCTGGCGCATGGCAGCCACCTCCTCGACACCGCCCGCTATTTCGGCGGCCCGATCGCCGAGGTCGATGCCCGGTTCCAGAAGCGCTTCAACGCCTATTGCTGGTTCGTCGACATCGCCTTCGAGAACGGCGCCTTCGGGCATCTCGACCTGACCATCCCGGTCCGCATGGACTGGCACGAGGGTTTCCAGATCTATGGCGAGAAGGGCAGCGTCGTCGGCAAGACCTACAATCCCTGGTATTACAAGACGAGCGATGTCGACATCTTCCGCGAGTCGACCGGCGCGACCTCGCGCGTCCTCGGCGCCGACGGACACTTCTACCGGCGCCAGCTCGAAGGCTTCGCGCGCACGATCCTCGACGGCGCACCGATGCGCGGCGCCGATATCGAGGACGGCCTCGCCTGCGTCCGCGGCATGGTCGCCATTGCGGAATCGGTGAAGACCGGCAAGCCGGTCCGCCTCGCCGACGTGACCGGAGCCGTCTGATGCAGCTCGGCATCTTCGCCAAGACCTTTCCCGGCGCGACACCGGGCGAGGTCCTCGCCGCGGCCCGCGACGCCGGCTATGCGGCTGTCCAGTACAACATGGCCTGCTCCGGCCTGCCGCCGCTGCCCGAGACCATCGCGCCTGCGGTCGTCGAGGCCGTGCGCGAGGCTTCCGACGCGAGTGGCGCCTCGATCGCGGCGCTCTCGGCGACCTACAACATGATCCATCCCGACCTGTCGGTCCGTGAAGCGGGGCGGCGAGCCTTCGCGGCGCTGGCCGCGGCAGCGCCGGCGATGGGGACGCGGCTCCTCACCGTCTGCACCGGCAGCCGCGACGCGGCCGACCAGTGGCGCCACCATCCGGAGAATGCCAGCCCCGAGGCCTGGCAGGCTCTCGTCGCCGAGTTCCGCATCCTTCTGCCCGTCGCCGAGCGGCATGGCATCGTCATCGGCGTCGAGCCGGAACTCGGCAATGTCGTCTCCTCGGCCGGAAAGGCGCGGGCGCTGCTCGACCTCTTCGCCACCGACCGCATCGGCATCGTGCTCGACCCGGCCAATCTCTTCGAGACCGAGCCGAAGCCCGAGCGCGAGCGCCGCATCCGCGAGGCGATCACACTGCTCGGCCCCGACATCGTCCTCGCCCATGCCAAGGACCGCCATCCGGACGGCAGCTTCGCCACGGCCGGCGACGGCGTCGTCGATTTTCCCCGCTTCATCGCCGAGCTTCGCGCCGTTGGCTTCGACGGCCCGCTCGTGACGCACGGGCTCGACGCGAAGGATGCCGCGCGCGTGTCAAATTTCCTCCGCGCCTCGGGCGCCGTCCCCGCATGAGCGGCCGCACGACCTTCAAGCGCGACGGGCTCTCGCTCTCCGTCATGGAAAGCGGCAGCGGCCGGCGCATGATCTTCCAGCATGGGCTCTGCGGCGACGCGGCCCAGCCGCAGGAGCTCTTTCCGGCAGGCGGCGGCTGGTCCTGCCTGACGCTCGAATGCCGCGGTCACGGCGCCTCGGAGGCCGGCGCGCCGGACGCCTTCTCGATCGAGACCTTCGCCGACGATGTCGCCGCGCTCGCCGAGGCGAGGGGCGGGGGGCCGATCGTCATCGGCGGCGTCTCGATGGGCGCCGCCATCGCGCTCCGCCTCGCCGTGCTCCGCCCCGATCTCGTGGCAGGCCTGGTACTCGTCCGACCGGCCTGGTTCATCGACAAGGCCCCCGCCAACATGGCGCCGAATGACGAGGTCGGCCGCCTGCTCGCGCAGCATGACCCCATCGAGGCCCGCGCCCTGTTCGAAGCCTCGCCCATGGCGGCGATGCTGGCGCGCGAGGCGCCCGACAATCTAGCTTCCTTACGTGGCTTCTTCGCCCGCGAGCCGATCGCGACCACCGCCGCGCTGCTCACCGCGATTGCGGCCGACGGCCCCGGCGTGGCTCGCGAGGCGCTGGCCGCGCTCGCCGTGCCAACGCTCGTCATCGGCCATGGCGAGGATTTCATCCATCCGCTCGCCCATGCCGAGGCGCTCGCCGCGGCGATCCCTGGGGCGCGGCTCGTGCGCATCACGCCGAAGGCGGTAAGCCGCGAGCGCTATGTCCATGAGGCGCGTGCCGCGCTATCCGATTTCCTGAAGGAGATTCCGCAATGAAGCCCGCTGCCGGCTGGTTCGACGCCCTGCCGAAGGACCGCCTTCTCGCCGAGTTTTCGCTCTGGTCGGCCGATCTCGCCCGCGTCGCCGACGACATTGCGCGCGTGGACCAGCATGTCGATATCTACCATGTCGACGTCGCCGACGGCCATTTCTCGCCCGCGCTCCTCTATTTCCCCGACCTGCTGGCGGCGGTCCGCAAGCTCACGAGGAAGCCGCTGCACGTCCACCTGATGGTCGACGACCGCATCCTCCTCGCCCAGATCGAGCAGTTCGCCGAGGCGGGCGCCGATCTCATCAGCATCCACGCCGAAAACGACAATGTCGGCGCCGGCCTCGATCTCATCCATTCTCTCGGCCTGCCCGCCGGCGTCGTGCTGCAACTCGCGACGCCCGTCGAGGCGGCCGAGGACCTGCTGCCGCGCATCAGCCTTTTGACGCTGCTCGGCACGGGCATCGGCGTGAAGGGGCAGGGGCTCGATCCCGAGGCGCCAGGCCGCATCGCCGCAGCGCGCCGCCTCGTCGCCGCCAGCGGCTTCCCCGTCCGCGTCGCCGCCGATGGCGGCATCCGCGAGCATACGGTGCCGGAGCTTCGCGCGCATGGCGCCGAGACGATCGTCATGGGCTCGCTCGCCTTCGGCGCCCCGGATCTCGCCGCCCGCATCAGCTGGGTCCACGCGCAGCCCCATGGCGGCTGAGGCATGAGCGCGCCGCTCGCCATCGCCATCGACCTCGGCGGCACGCAGCTCCGCGCGGCTCTCGTCGCCGGCGCCCGTGTCGAGGCGCGCGCGGCCGAGCCGACCGATGTCGCCGGCGGCCCGGAGGCCGTGCTGGCGCAGATGCAGCGGCTGATCGGCGCGGTTTCGGCCGGCATCACCGCCGACCGGATCAACGGCATCGGCATCTCGGCGCCCGGCCCGCTCGACAGCGAGGCCGGCGTCGTCCTGGAAATCCCGACCTTGCCGGGCTGGACCGATGTGCCGCTGCGCGACCGGCTCGCCGCCGCGACCGGGCTCCCGGTGCTGCTCGAGAATGACGGCATCTCCGCCGCCTATGGCGAATGGCGCCACGGCGCCGGCCGCGGCCTCTCGCATCTCGTCTATGCCACGGTCTCGACCGGGCTCGGCGGCGGCGTCATCGTCGATGGCCGCATCATGCATGGCCGTCGCGGCATGGCGGGCCATATCGGCCATTTCACGATGGCCCCCGACGGCCCGCGCTGCCCCTGCGGCACCATCGGCTGCTTCGAGGCCTTCGCCTCCGGCTCGGCGCTCGGCCGCCGCGCCCGCGCCGCGGCGACGGACCACCCGGAGTCGGCGCTCGGCCGCGCAGCCGCGACCGGAACCGTCGATGCCCGCCATGTCGTCGAAGCGGCGCGCGCCGGCGACGAGCTCGCGCTCGCCCTGATCGAGGAAGAGGCAGCCCTCCTCGGGCGCGGCTTCGCCAGCCTCGTCCATCTCTACAGCCCGGAGAGGATTGTCATGGGCGGCGGCGTCTCGGCGGCCTTCGACCTCATGGACGGAACGATCCATCGCGTCATGCGCGCCCATCTGATGGCTGCATTCCGCGATGTCGTGGTGGTTCGGGCGGAACTCGCGGAGAATGCCGGCCTCGTCGGCGCGGCGGCGCTGGTCGCCGACCGGGGCAAGGCCTGAGGCTCTTGCGGGGCGTCTGGCGATGGCGCATCACGCGGGCGTCACCGGAGTGCATTTCATGGCCCAGACAACGCCCGCCACGCTCGCGCTGAAAAAGCTCGGCATCGCCTTCGAGGTCGTCGCCTATGACTATGATCCGACCGCGGAGCGGGTCGGCCTCCAGGCCGCGGAGGCGCTCGGCGAGGAGCCTCACCGCGTCCTGAAGACGCTCATCGCCGAGGTCGACGGCAAGCCGGTCTGCGTCGTCCTCGCTTCCGATCGAGAAGCGAGCATGAAGAAGGTCGCCAGCGCCTTCTCCGGCAAGTCCGCCGCCATGGCGGCCATCCCCGACGCCGAGCGGATCACGGGCTACAAGGTCGGCGGCGTCAGCCCTTTCGGCCAGAAGAAGAAGCTGCGCACCGTCGTCGACGCCGCCGCCCTCACCGAAGCCTATGTCTATGTGAATGGCGGCCAGCGCGGGCTTCAGATCCGGTTGGCGCCGTCCGACCTCCTTCGCGCGGCGGATGCCACCGGCGCGGCGATCAGCGCCTGACCAGCGCGCGCGGATGGTTACCGGATGTTCACCCTGTCGGCGAGAATTTGCCGGTATCGAGCCACGTCTTCTTAACCCCTCGTCAACGCCCCCGGGCCTCTATGGGGGCGGGGGTTGGCGCGCTTATGCGGCGGCCTCCGCAGACGCCATGCGCGCTTGCCGCCGCTTTGTCGACAAAGTGGGCGTTTGCTGGTAGGAAAGAGGCAGGATGGGGACGTTGCGTATCAAGAACCCGCGTGCTTCGCACCTCGCTGGATCGGTTTCACGGCCGGTCCTGACGACGCTTTTGATCGTCGCAGCGGCGTCGATCGTCGCTTCCTGCGCGTCGGCGCCACCGCCGAAAGCCAAGAAGCGCTCGTCCGAATATTTCCCCGAAAGCAAGTATGGCGTGAAGGCCAGCCCGCGCGTGGTCGAATATGGCCAGCCGGTTCCGCAGGGCGGCGGCCGCTACATGGTCGGCAAGGCCTATACCGTGAAGGGCAAGGTCTACAAACCCTTCGAGAACAAGCGCTACACCGCCGTCGGCTACGCCTCCTGGTACGGCTCGGCCTTCCATGGCCGCTATACGGCGAATGGCGAAGTCTATGACATGGACACGCTGTCGGCCGCGCATCCCACCATGCCGCTTCCGAGCTATGCGCGCGTCACCAATCTGAAGAACGGCGCCTCCGTCGTCGTCCGCGTCAATGATCGCGGCCCCTATGAGCGCAATCGCCTGATCGACCTTTCCTCGAAGACGGCGGAACTGCTCGAGGTCAAGCGCCATGGCGCGGCCAAGGTGAAGGTCGAATACATCGGCCCGGCCCGGATGCAGGGCCACGACAAGCAGATGCTGATGGCGACCTATGTGGCGCCCAACAATACCGAGATCGGCAATCCCAACGTCATGGTCGCCATGGCGCGGGTGAAAAAGGAATCGGCCGTCGCTGTGGCGATGCGCCAGCAGCCCGCGACGCGCAGCGCGCCGGCGCCGACCATCGCCGTCGCCGCCCGCCAGCCGGCGCCCGTGCCGACCGTCGCCGTCGCCATGCGCGCTCCGGCCGCCAGCCCGCAGATCGTGCTGGCGATGGCCCCCGTTCCGCGGGCGCGGCCGGCCTCCATCGTCGATGGCGGCACCGCGATCGATCCCTACAACTACGAGATCCTGGCGGCGCAGAACGCTCCGGTCGCAGCGCCCGTCGCCGCGCCGGTGCAGGCGATGGCGATCGCCGAGCCGGAGATCGTCGCGCAGCCGGACGTGGTGCAGGCCTCGACCGTCGGCGGCACGACCTACGGCGAGCGCTCGCTCGGCTCGTTCACGGTCAAGGACCCTGCCGCCTTCGAGGCCGAGTACCAGCAGCCCGTCTATCGGTCGGCCCGCTCGTCCTATGCCTCCGATCCGGACTTCACGGATGCGCAGCGCGCCATCGACGGCATGGCGAAGAACTCCCGGCATGCCGGTCTCGAGGAGGCCCTGCAGCTCGCGGTCGCCCGCGCGGCGGCCGAGCGCAGCGCCGATGCGACCGAGATCGCCGTGGGCGTCTTCGCCGACGCGGCAAATGCGAAGGCCATGGCGGCGAAGCTCGCCTGGCTCGGCCGCCCGGCGATGAGCGATGTCGCGGTCGGCGGACGCACGCTGCATCAACTCCGCATCCTCGTTGCCGACAGCAGCGTCTCTGAGAAGGATGCCCTGGCAGCCGTCGCCGCGGCGGGCGCCCGCGACGCTTTCGTCGTGACGCGCTGAAACCGTCGGCGAGGCACGACGGCCTGCGGCCGCCGGAGGCCTTCTCCGGCGCTTTCGAACGGATGATCCGGGATGCGGTCATGCGCCTCGCTCTCCCTTGCCGCGCTGCTTGCGCTCGCCCAGCCGGCGGCCGCTGAAACGGCATTCGAGAGCAAGGCGCCGCGCGCGATCCTCATCGATGTCGACAGCGGCGGCACACTCTATCGCAAGGCGGCCGACGAGCGTTTCGATCCCGCGGCCATGGCAAAGATGATGACCATGGCGGTGGTGTTCGATGCGCTGAAGGCCGGCGAGATCCGGCTCGACCAGACCTTCAAGGTCAGCGAAAACGCCTGGCGCAAGGGCGGCGCCCCATCGCGCGGCGCGACCATGTTCGCGGCGCTGAAGTCCGAGATCGCCGTCTCCGATCTCCTGCGCGGCGCCATCGTGCAGGCCGGCAACGACGCCTGCCTTATCCTCGCCGAGGGCATGGCTGGTTCCGAGGCCGCGTTCGTGACCCGCATGAACGACAAGGCCCGGGCGCTCGGCCTCACCGCGACCACGTTCCGCAACGTCACCGGACTCGCCGATCCCGAGCAGCTCTCGACCGCCTCGGACCTCGCCATCATCGCCGACTATCTCGCGACGACGCATCCGGAGCTCTACCGGATCTATGCCGAGCCCGACTTCACCTGGAACAAGATCTTCCAGCGCAACCGCAATCCGCTGCTTTCGGCCGGCATCGGCGTCGACGGTCTCTCGACCGGCTACAGCGAGGCGGCCGGCTTCGGCTATGCCGCCTCGGCACTTCGCGACGGCCACCGCATGACGGCGGTCGTCAGCGGTCTGCCGACCGACAAGGCCCGGGCGGAGGAGGTGACGCGGCTGTTCGACTGGGCCGACACCGCCTTCGAGCGGCTGCGCTTCTTCGATGCCGGCGAGATGATCGCCGAGGCCAAGGTCTATGGCGGCGACGCCTCGGCCGTGGCGCTCGCAACGGCGGCGCCGCTCGATGTCCTGCTGGAGCGCGGCGCGCGCGACCGAATTCGCGCCCGCATCGTCTATGACGGACCGCTTGTCGCGCCCGTCAAGAAGGGCGAGACGGTCGGCGTGGTGCGCATCTATGTCGGCGACGATCTCCTCGTCGAAAAGCCGGTCGTGACCATGGCCGACATCGCCACCGGCTCCATGCAGGGCCGCGCGCTGGACGCGGTCGGCGAATTGCTCACCGGGTGGCTCTGATGATCGCGGCGGGACAGAACGACGCCGCTCCGCGCGGCCGCTTCATCACCTTCGAAGGCGGGGAGGGGGCAGGCAAGTCGACGCAGATGAAGCGCCTCGCCGCCTCGCTTGCCGAGCGCGGCATCGCCGTCGTCGAGACGCGGGAGCCAGGCGGCACGCCGGATGCCGAGGCGATCCGCTCCTTCATCCTCTCGGGCCGCGCGCGGCCGCTGGGCGGTGGCGGCGAGGCCGTTCTGTTCGCCGCCGCGCGCGCCGATCATGTCGACCGGATCATCCGGCCGGCGCTGGCACGGGGCGCCTTCGTCCTCTCCGACCGCTTCACCGATTCGACCCGTGCCTATCAGGGCGCAGACGGCGTCGATGCCGCGCTGCTCGACGGGCTCGAAACGCTCGCGGTCGGCGAGACGCGGCCGGACCTCACGGTGATCCTCGACCTCCCCGCCGAAACGGGGCTCGCCCGGGCTGCGGCCCGGCGCGGCGCTGGCGATGCCGACCGCTTCGAGGGCGAGACCATCGCCAAGCACGAGGCGCGTCGCCGCATCTTCCTCGAGATCGCCGAGCGCGAGCCCGGCCGGTGCGTGGTGATCGATGCGACGCGCGGCGTGGATGACGTGGCGGCGGAAATCTGGCAGGTCGTATCGGAGCGGCTGCTGAAGCCGATCCCCTGACCCCGCCCGGAACCGCGATGGCCGCTGCCGACATCATGCCGGAACTCGACGCGCTGGACGGCTGGCCCGCGCCTGCCGAACAGACCGCCTGGTATGGCGCGAGCGCCGACGAGCGGGTCCTGCTCGACGCCTATCGTGGCGGCCGTATGCATCATGCCTGGCTGATCACCGGCCCGCGTGGCAGCGGCAAGGCGACGCTCGCCCATCGCTTCGCCCGTTTCGCTCTGGCGCATCCCGTTCCTGAACGGGCGCCGGCGGCGGAGAGCCTCGCGGTCGATCCTTCCCATCCGGCGGCGCGCAAGATCGCCGCCCATGCCCATCCGAACCTCCTGACGCTGGCTCGGCCCTATGACGACAAGAACAAGCGCTTCAAGGAATCGGTGACCGTCGACGAGATCCGCCGCACCAACGCGTTCTTCGGCTCGACCGCCGGCGAGGCCGGCTGGCGGATCGCGATCGTCGACGCAGCCGACGATCTCAACACCAGCGCCGCCAATGCCTTGCTCAAGATCCTCGAGGAACCGCCGCGCGGCGCGCTGTTCATGGTGCTGTCGCATGCGCCTGGCCGGCTGCTGCCGACCATCCGTTCGCGCTGCCGGCGGCTCAATCTTTCGCCACTGCCTCCCGAGGCGATCGAGGCGGCGCTCGCGGAGCACACCGATGCCGCGCCGGAGGAGCGCCGCTTCGCCGCGCTGGCGGGGCAGGGCAGCATCCGCCGCGCCGTGCGCTTCCTCGACGAGGACGTCGCCGCCATCGCCGCCACCTTCGGCCGGGCGGTGAGCCGCTTTCCGGATTTCGACGCCGCCGCGGCCCACCGGCTCGGCGACATCGTCGCGCAGCGCGGCGCGGACGATGCCTTCGAGAGCTTCCAGGACCTCGTCTTCGACTGGCTTGCGCGCCGCGCACGCGGCGAGGCGGAGCCCACGATGATGGCACCCGTGCCTCCCGCAGTCGCGGCCGTTCCGCTTGCGCAGTGGGCGGAGGTGTGGGACAAGGTCCGCCGGTTTTCGGCCGAAGTCGAAGCCTATAATCTCGACCGCAAGCAATTCGTCCTTTCGACCATCGACATGCTCGCCCGCGCTGCCCGAATGTGACGCATCCGCCCCCGGCTCACGGAGCCGGGACCATCGCCATGTCGCAGTTCGAAGAGAGGCGGAGCCATGACGGCATCGAAATTCTACATCACCACCCCGATTTTCTACCCGAACGGCGTGCCGCATATCGGCCATGCCTACACGATCATCGCGACCGACACGCTGGCACGCTTCCAGCGCCTCGACGGCAAGGACGTGTTCTTCCTGACAGGCACCGACGAGCATGGCCTCAAGATGCAGCAGACGGCTGAGAAGGCCGGCCTGACGCCGCTCGCCCTCGCGGACCAGAACTCGGCCGTCTTCCGCAGGCTCGATGCCGCCCTCGGCGCCGAGCCGAGCGACTTCATCCGCACGACCGAACCCCGCCATCACCGCTCGAGCGAGGCGATCTGGCGGCGGATGGCTGAGAACGGCGATATCTATCTCGACAAATATTCGGGCTGGTACTCGGTCCGCCAGGAGCAGTTCTTCGACGAGAAGGAAACGACCGTCGGCCCGGACGGCGTCCGCCGCGAGCCGCTCGGCTCCCCCGTCGAGTGGGTCGAGGAGGAGAGCTACTTCTTCCGCCTCTCCGCCTATCAGGACCGGCTGCTTGCTTATTACGAGGCGCATCCGGAATTCATCGGCCCCGATGAGCGGCGCAACGAGGTGGTCAGCTTCGTGAAGGGCGGGCTGCGCGATCTCTCGATCTCGCGCACCACCTTCGACTGGGGCATCCCGGTTCCGGGCGACCCGAAGCATGTCATGTATGTCTGGGTCGACGCGCTGACCAACTACATCACCGGGGTTGGCTATCCCGATACCGACAGCGACAGCTTCCGCCGCTACTGGCCGGCCGACCTGCATGTGATCGGCAAGGACATCGTCCGCTTCCATACGGTCTACTGGCCGGCATTCCTCCTCTCCGCCGGCATCGCGCCGCCGAAGCGTGTCTTCGCGCATGGATTTTTGTTCAATCGCGGCGAGAAAATGTCGAAATCTGTCGGCAATGTCGTCGATCCCTTCGCGCTGGTCGAGCAGTACGGCGTCGATCCCGTGCGCTTCTTCTTCCTGCGTGAAGTGCCGTTCGGCCAGGACGGCAGCTATAGCCACGAGGCGATCGTCACCCGTATCAATGCCGACCTCGCCAACGATCTCGGCAATCTCGCCCAGCGCTCGCTCTCGATGATCGCCAAGAACTGCGAGGGACGGCTTCCCGAGCCGGGCGCCTTCTCGGCCGCCGACGAGGCGATCCTCGCCAGCGCCGATGCACTGCTGCCGATCTGCCGCCAGGCCTTCGATGGCCAGCAGATCCACCAGGCGCTCAACGCCGTGTGGACGCTCGTCGCCGAGGCGAACCGCTATTTCGCCAACGAAGCTCCCTGGCAGTTGCGCAAGACCGACCCGGCGCGGATGGCGACCGTTCTCTATGTGACGGCTGAATTGGTACGCCAGATCGCGATCCTGTCGCAGCCCGTGATGCCGGGCTCGGCCGCTTTGCCTCGCTCGGCCCAGCCGGTCGCCTCGAAGGCGGCACGCCATTGCCCGCTCCGGCGGGCGTCTTCCCGCGCTATGTCGGCGAGGAAGGTTCGGCGAACTAACCGGCGCCGAACAGTTCGTTGAGCTTCTGCACGGTGGCGACGGTCTCCGATTCGACCGTCCGCCGCAGCGCGAAATCCTGACCGGCCGCCGCGATCTCGCGACAGGCCTGGTCATGGCTGCGGCACCATTCGAGTTTCTCTATGAGGTCGGAGAGATCGGCCGCGACCGGCACGTAATGGGTCCACGGGATGATGTCGTCGTAGTACCACTGGCGGAAGCCATGCGACGACGCCACCTTGAGCACGCAGCAACCCATCAGAAGCCGCGTGAAGAAATTGCCCCAACTGTTTGTTGGGCCATCGATATCCAGAGCGAACTTGACATTCATCCAGCGCGACGGCGCGATGAAGTCGCCGAGCAGGCCATGTGTGCGCAGCGCGTCGCGCGTGTGATGCGGCTGCGGATCGGACTCACGGTCGCTGGCAGTGAGCTTGACATCGACATCGGCGAAGCCGCGCAGCGCGATACAGAGGCGGACCCGCAGCTTGAGGCTCGGATCGTCCATGTCCATCTGCTCGGTGGCGGCATGGCCGGGGCCGGTGATCGCGCCGCGCCAGAGCAGCGTTTCCCGCCGCGCCGCCCATTGGCCCGGCTTGCTGTCGGCGAGTTCACGGAAGGGCTGGTAGAGGCGGGCGGTCATGAAGGCCGGATCGGGCACCAGCACAGCCTGCGGCTCGTCGCTGCAGAAGCTGAGTTCGCCCGGCTCGTTGTCACCGCCGTCCGAGATGTTTCCGGACAGGCTCACCACTTCGGGCGACGTGCGCGAGACGAGGCGTACCAACGTCGGCAGGCGGCGCCACATCATCTGGTAGAGCGGCCAGTCCGAAGCGAGGCGGTCGCGGTCGAGCACGATGCGGAACTGGTTGTTCACGCGCTCGAAGCCGACCTTGTAGCGATGGCGGCTTCGCTCGCCGCCATGTTCGAAGGCGAGGCTCGGCGGGGAGAGCGCCATCTCGGCGATGCCCGTCGCCAGGCGGCGCAGCATCACCTCTTCCTTGAGCCGCTTCGGAACGAGGCCGAAGAGCGAGCGCTCCATCACAATCGCCAATATGTCGAATCCCGTCCGGAACGGCCCTTGCATGCTATGTAGAAGCGCGAGCGGGAGCCTGTCCAGAACGGTCGACAGGCCCGGCGGAAGACGCTACTCACTCTCGACGTTTCAGCCTGACCCAGCGTTCCGCGCACCCCCGGATCCCATGCTCGTCGACAGCCACTGCCATCTCGATTTTTCCGATTTCAATGAGGACCGCGACGGCCTGATCGCCGACGCACACGCGGCCGGCGTCGGCCTCATGGTGACCATCTCGACGCGCGTGCGCCGCTTCGACCAGATCCGCTCCATCGCCGAACGCTACCCCTCGGTCTATTGCTCGGTCGGCACACATCCGAACAGCGCCCATGAGGAGCCGGACGTCACGGCGGAGGAACTCATCGCCCTGTCGCAGCATCCGAAGGTGGTCGCGATCGGGGAGGCGGGTCTCGACTATGTCTATGGCGCCGAGCACAAGGCGCTGCAGGCGGTGGGCCTTCGCCGGCATATCGCAGCGGCCCGCATCACCGACCTTCCTCTCGTCATCCATGCCCGCGACGCCGATGACGACATGATCGCGATCCTCGAAGAGGAAAGCCGCGCCGGTGCCTTCCCGGCGATCCTGCACTGTTTCTCGTCCGGCGCGCGGCTGGCCGAGGTCGGCATCGCGCTCGGCTTCTATGTCTCCTTCTCGGGCATCCTGACCTTCCGCAGCGCCGAGCCGCTGCGCGCAATCGCCCGCGGCCTGCCGGCCGATCGGTTGCTGGTCGAGACCGATGCCCCCTATCTCGCGCCGGTGCCACATCGCGGCCAGCGCAACCAGCCGGCCTTCGTGCGCGAGACCGCGGCGGTGCTGGCGGAGGTGCGCGGCGTCTCGCTGGACGAGATCGCCCGCGCGACGACCGAGAACTGCCGCCGCCTCTTCACCAAGATACCGGCCGCCGCCTTCGAGGAGGCGGAAGCGCATGTCTGAAACGGTCGCAACGGGCGGCGCCGCCGAGCGCATCCGGATCACGATCCTCGGCTGCGGGGCCTCGCCGGGTGTCCCCCGCGTCGGCAACGACTGGGGCGCCTGCGACCCGTCGGAGCCGCGCAACCGCCGGACGCGATCCTCGATCCTGATCGACGGTTTTTCGAGCCGCGGACCCTATCCGACGCGGGTGCTGGTCGACACCGGCCCGGACCTCCGCGCGCAGCTGCTCGATGCCCGCGTCGACCGGCTCGACGCGGTCCTCTACACCCATGCCCATGCCGACCACACGCATGGCATCGACGACCTGCGCGCATTCTGGCTGGACACGCGCCGGCTGGTGCCGGTCTATAGCGACGACGCCACGCAGGAGCGGCTCGAGGAGGCCTTCGCCTATTGCTTCCGCACGCCGGCGGGCGGCAGCTATCCGCCGATCCTGGGGCGCCACCGGATCGAGGCCGGAACGCGCTTCCTGATCGACGGCCCCGGTGGCGCACTCGACATTCTGCCGTTCCGCCAGGTGCATGGCGACATCGACAGCCTCGGCTTCCGGATCGGTGATTTCGCCTATTCGAGCGATGTCAGCGCGCTGCCGGAGGAGACGCTGCCGCATCTTCAGGGCCTATCGCTCTGGATCGTCGATGCGCTGCGCTACCGGCCGCACCCCAGCCATTTCAGCGTCGCCGAATCGATCGCGTGGCACGAGCGCCTGCAGCCGCGCCGCACGCTCTTCACCCATATGCATGGCGATCTCGACTATCGAACCCTTGCCGCTGAGGTCCCGTCCGGCATCGAGCCCGCCCATGACGGCTTGGTGATCGAACTGCCGCTTCCGAGAGCATAGGGAAACGGGGAGGGGACCTTGTTCGATCGCTGGCTGCCGGCCGGTTTGGCCTTGGCCCTTCCCGGCATGCCATGCCAATCTGTCGCCCGGCTCGGGGGAGGTCGATGAGCGTCGGCCGCAATCACGAAAGCAGAGGATTCATGAAGCTCCGCAATGCGGCCTGGTCGATCTTCGGACTGGCGGCTGTCGTCGTCTCCGTGTTCATTCTCTATCGCGAGTTCCGCCGCATCTCCTTCGCCGCCGTCGCCGACAGCCTGGCCGCGATCAGCTTGCACAACTGGGTCCTTGCAGTGCTGGCGACGCTTTGCGCCTATGGCGCGCTCGCCTGGTACGACCGCATCGCGATCGCCCATATCGGCGGCAAGAAGATCTCGTGGCTGTTCATCTCCCTCTGCTCGTTCACGACCTATGCGCTGTCGCACAATATCGGCGCCTCGGTGATCTCCGGCGCCGTCGTCCGCTATCGCGCCTACTCGACACGCGGGCTCTCGGCGCAGGAAATCGGCCTGCTGATCGTCTTCTGCTCGTTCACCTTCGGCCTAGGCACGGTGCTGACCAGCGGCGCGGTACTCGTGATCGAGCCGTCGCTCATCCGCCGTTTCGTCGATGTCCCGCCATCGGTCGGCCTCGCTCTCGGCCTCGGGCTGCTCGCCCTCGTCGCGCTCTACGTCTTCGGCTCCTGGCGCCACCTGCCGCCCTGGACCTTCCGCAAGTTGCAGGTCCAGTATCCGCGCCTGCCGATCGTGGCGCGCCAGCTTATGGCGGGGCCGCTCGAGCTCTGCGGCGCGGCGGCGATCATCTATTTCGCCCTGCCGGCGACGGGAAACCCTGGCTATCTCATCATCCTCGGCATCTTCCTCGCCTCGTTCACGCTGGCGCTTCTCTCCCATGCGCCGGGCGGGCTCGGCGTGCTCGAGGTGACCTTCCTCGCCGCACTGCCGGAGATGAACCCCAACGACGTGCTGGCGGCGTTGATCGTCTTCCGCCTGCTCTATCTGCTCATTCCCTTCGCGATGTCGCTCGTCATCGTGCTCATCTTCGAGAAGATGCAGCTCGGCCGCCGCGACCTCTGAGGCCCGCCCAAACGAAAAGGGCAGGGGACCCGCCCCTGCCCTCTGCTTTCGTCACTGTGGAAAGGGTCAGCCGCGAGTGGCGAGCGTCTTTTCCCAGCGCTTGTTGTAGCCCATCGGGTTCTCGGGCAGGCGCTCGACCGGCACGCCGAGATTGGCGGCGCGGATCAGCGCGATGTCGGCCTTGGGCTTCCTCTCCATCGTCAGGACGCCGTTCTGCTCCTGATAGGTGTCGGTGAGCTGCGTGTAGCAATAGCCCGCCAGAAGCTCGGAATCGGTGGCGCCGGAGAGCACGTCGGCATAGCGCGCGACGAAATCCTCGGTGTCCTTCGCCGTGCTGTAGCCCCAGCCGGCTTCGGTCCCCATGAAATAGGCGATGCCGCCAAACTCGGTCAGCATGACCGGCTGCCCCGCCCAGGGATGACCGTCGAGCGCCAGCGCCCGTCCGGCTGAGCGGAAGGTCGTCAGCGTGTCGTGGAACGCCGCTTCCGAGCCGTAGCGGTCGTGCAGGACGGCGCCGCTGTGGTGATAGTCATGCACGGCGAAGATGTCGGTCGCCAACTGCTCCCAGCCGTCATTGCCGCTCACCGGACGCGTCGGATCGAGGGTCTTGGTGAGGTGGTAGAGCGCCTGCTGGTAGCTGCGCTGCACGGCGCTGTGCGGCAGCTCCGGGATGCCCCAGCTCTCGTTGAACGGCACCCAGGCGACGATGCAGGGATGCGAATAGTCGCGCTCGATCGCCTCCTGCCATTCGGCCGCGAGCCGGGTCACCGACTCGGTCGAATAGCCATAAGCGCTGGGCATCTCCTCCCAAACGAGGAGGCCGAGCATGTCAGCCCAATAGAGGAAGCGCGGATTCTCGATCTTCTGGTGCTTGCGAACGCCGTTGAATCCGAGCTGCTTGGTCAGCTCGACATCCCGCCGAAGCTCCTCGTCGCTCGCCGTCATGACGCCTTCGCGCCAGTAGCCCTGGTCGAGCACGAGGCGCAGGAAATAGGAGCGCCCGTTCATGACGAAGCGGCCATTGGCGGTCGAGACGGCCCGGAGGGCGGTGTAGCTCTTGACGCGGTCGACGACCTTGCCCGAGGCGTCGACCAGCTCGACCGTCGCGTCGATCACCTGCGGATGCTCGGGCGACCAGACGAATTCGGCCCGCGCATCGTCGATGCCGGGGTCGGGGAGGGCGATGACGCGGCTCGTGTCCCGTCCCTTCACCACGTAATCGTCCTCGACGAGAACGCGGCCGTTCAGCGACAGCGTGACACGAAGCCGGCACCCCGCCGGCGCCGCCACGCGCGTATCGAGCCGGATCTCGAAGCGGGCGAAATCGGGCGTCCATTGCAGCCGCTCGAGATGGCTGCGGCCGACGCGCTCGACGAAGACGGTCTGCCAGATGCCGGTCGTGCGCGGGTACCAGATGCCATGCGGCTCGGCGAGCCAATCCTGCTTGCCGCGCGGCTTCATCATATCGGCCGGATCGTCCTCGGCGCGCACGACGATGTCGAGCTTGCCGCCGTCCGCATAGGCCCCGAGGCGGATGCGGACCGGCGTGTGGCCGCCGGTATGGCTGGCGGCATGCTGACCGTTGATCCAGATGTCGCTCTTGTAGTCGATGGCGCCGAAATGGAGGATGGCGTCATGCTCGGCATCGGGCGCGAGATCGGCCGGAAGCTCGAGTTCGCGGCGGTACCAGACCACCGGATGGAAGCCCTCGTCATGGATGCCGCTGCGCGGCGCCTCGGGCGCGTAGGGCACGGTGATGGTGCGGTCGAAGCGTGCGTCGGCCGGGCCGGTCCAGCGCGCTTCGTCGTCATGGGCGAACTGCCAGGCACCGTCGAGCGAGAGCCAGCGTTCGCGCTCGAATTGCGGGCGCGGATGTTCACTATAGGCCAAGGCATTTCCTCCGAAGGGCAGGGTCTTTGCCGGCGAGGCGGCCCCGCCTCCCGGATTGCGGCAATGGTATTACCATATGACGCGCCTTCCGACAGTCGGAATCTTGTCCGGCCGCCTGCCGTAGCCGCCGCAATCAAGCGTTACAAATGACGCAATCGCGCCGTCTTGGCGGCCGCAAGCGGCCCGAAAGGCATGGGAGCCTGCCAGCATCGATCTGGATTCGGGGTGAATCATGCAGCTTGGCAAGGGATTGGGAAGCAACAGACGCGGGACGGTGCAGCCGGCGGCTGTCGCCCTCTATGGCGCCGCCGTCGCGGTCGCGCTCGGCGCCGCTGCCTTCGGGAGCGCCATCCTGGCGCCGGAAGTCTTCTCACGGAATGCGGACGAACCGACGCTCGTCGTCTCCTTCGGCGCGCGTCCGGCCGGCATGCCGGACCGCATCGCGGGCCTCATCGAGCCGGCGCTACCGGCGGCTCCGGTCGCCACGCGCCCGGCGCCGGTCGCACCGGTCGTCGCTCCGGCCGCACCACCAGTCGCCGTCGCCGTTCCCATCCCGCCGAAGCCGCAGCCGCGGCCGTGCCTCGAATGCATGCCGCGCAAGCTCGCTGACGATCCGGCGCCGCCCGTAGCGGCGCCTCAGGCGGTCGCCGACGAGGCGCCGCTGATGCTGGCGTCCGTGGAACCCGAAGGCCCGGTGCCGCCGATGCCGATCGGGGCAGGCGAGGGCGGTCGCCCGGGCCTGCTGATGCGCGGTGGCCAGGCCGTGGTCCAGGGAAGCCAGGCGGTTGTCGAAGGCAGCGCCGCGCTGGTCGGATCGGCCTGGACGATATCCGGCGCTGCCGTGGGCGGTCTCGTCCAGAGCGTCCGGGACGTGACTTTCTAGGCCCTGCCCTTTGCGGCGGAGAGCTTGCCGCCGCGCTGCGACAACAGAAGCGTGGCGGTCATGAGTTCCCAGACCGTGATCGTGTAGACGCTCGCCCGCTCGACGGCGCCGGCCGGGAACCAGCCTGGGCCGGCGACCAGGAACAGGATGCCGCCGATCCCGAACAGCCCGAGCGTAATTCCCGCCGGACGGTAGAAGCGCAGCATTCCGAGCGGCGCCAGCGCGAAGCCGGACGAGATCGCGACGAGGTTGCCGCCGAGGATCGACAGCGTGGCGCCGAGCATGTGCCAGACGAAGGTGCCGTCGGCGATCTCGCGCGCGCCGCTGTGAAAGAGCGCGAGCAGCACCAGTCCCAGCGCATCGGCCAGCGCCGCGGCGAGGAACACGGCATAGGCCGGTCCGCGTCTTTCCAGCGCACGACCCACGACAAGCGCTGCCGAGGCGAAGAAGAGCGCCTGCACCACAAAGCCGGCATTCATGACGACGGCCAGCGGAGAGTCGATCGTCCGACCGTCGACGACGGTCGGGTAGGGGATCCCGAGATCGCTGATCATATGCGTCGTGAAGCTGTAGCCGCGGAAAGCCGCCGCCGCGATCGTCTCCGCGACGAAGTAGGAAAGCGCCGTCGCGAGCCAGCAGAGGGCCGCCAAACGCGCAGCCCGGTCGGCGGCGGCGGTCCGGTATGGCATGCGCATCGTCGATTTCCCGGCAAATCCAGCGCGCCCACCGTGGACCGCCTCGCCTGACCATACGTCCGAAGCAGCGCTTTGGTTTCCGCGCTCCGGTGCTGGACCGCCGCTATTGCTGGTTCTGTGGAACGCCGTCGGCGAGCTCGTAATAGTCGCCCTTGTCGGCGACGAAGATATGCAGCCCGATGCGCGTGTGTGTCGGTCCGTCGAAGGCGCCCATCATGATGCCGATCCAGTCGAGATGGATGGGATCGAAGAACAGCGAGGAGCCGCAGACCGAGCAGAAGCCGCGCCGGACTTTCTCGGACGAGTGATACCAGCTCAGCCGATCCCCGCCGGAAATCGTGACGCGTGATCGCGGGAGATCGACGCCGGCCTCGAAGTGACCGGTGTGCTTCCGGCATTTCGAGCAGTGACAGGCCGACGCCTCCGGCAACTCGCCGGCAACCTCGAACCGCACGGCACCGCAAAGGCAGGAGCCCGTATGCATGGGCTCCCGCTCATCTGAAAGACGTGCCATCATCGCACTCCCATGACCACCCCGGCATGACCACGACGGCATGACCACGACGGCACGATCGCAGCCGGTTCTCGCCCATTCAACCCATATCGTTTGGTTCCATAATCTTCCTTATGCGAATCGTGCATTGCCGCATCAGGCGCGTCCTCCCGGCGAGCCTCGCCCTCGCCTGAACCGCTTGAGCGGCTCGCCACGGCGCCGCGCCGGCTGCTAGCATGGCTGCTCGCCGCCATTGACCGGGCTTCTGATCGTGACCTCCGTTCTTTCCTTGAATGTCTGGGGCGGCCGGCTTCACGGCCCGCTGCTCGACTATCTCGTCGCCGCCGACGCCGATGTGATCTGCCTGCAGGAAGTGACGCGTACGCCCGGTCGCGGCCATGGCTGGCTCGACTATCGCGACGGCGACATCGTGCTGCCGCAGCGGACCAATCTGTTCGCCGAGGTCGCCGCGGCCCTGCCCGGCCATGACGGCCTCTTCATGCCGGCGGCGCGAGGCGTGCTGCATGACGGCGACGTGGCTGTGCCGTCGGAGTTCGGCCTCGCGACCTTCTGGCGAACGTCGCTGTCGCTGATCGGCCAGGCGCAGGGTTTCGTCCATGGCGGGTTCCTCGCCGATCGCTGGGGCGATCACCCGCGCGCCCGCAACGCCCATGTCATTCGCGTCCACGATCACGCGGCGGATTTCACCGCGACGATCGCGCAGATGCACGGGCTCCGCGATCCGGCCGGCAAGGCGGATACGCCGGCACGGCTGGCGCAGGCCGAGGCGCTCGCGGGACTCATCCGGAGCGTCTGGCGAGTTGAAGAGCGGCTCGTCGTCTGCGGCGATTTCAACGTCTTGCCCGAAAGCCGGACCTTCTCCGTGCTTGCTGAACTCGGCCTTACGGATCTCGTCACCGGCCGTGGGTTCGCCGATACGCGAACCTCGCTCTACGCCAAGCCGGGCCGCTTCGCCGACTACATGCTCGTCAACCAGCGCGTCTCGGTTACGTCCTTCGACGTCGTGGCCGAGCCCGAAGTCTCGGATCACCGGCCGCTGCTGCTTGCCTTCGGGTGAGGGCGCCGCGCCCTCCCCGGCCCCGCGATCTCCTTTGCCGGCTTGCGCCAGATCAAGCCTTCGCGTCGCCACGGGGCCGATAATCCGGCCGTTTGCGGCGAGCAACGGCGGGAGGCGGCATGGACGGCGCGACAAAGGACGATGGCGTGAGCCGGCGCGTGGCTGGAGCGGTCGAGAGCGAGGCGGCGCGGCTTGAGGAAGCCTTGGCGGCCGAGCGCGCTGAAGCCGTGCAGCAGGCCGAAATCGCCGCGATCGAGGCGATCCAGGGCAAGCCGGGCACGGGCGAGGGCGTCGCCGCCATCATCGCCGGCTCGGCACCCGACGACGCAGCTCGCATCGAGGCCGAGTTCGGCCTTCCCAAGGCGCCCGGCCGCCCGAAAAAGACCAGCGACGAGCTCGCCGACGACTGGCGACGCGGCGGATATCCCTATCGCTACAAGATGTTACGCCGCGACTACGAGCGGCAGAAATTCGCGCTGCAGACCGAATTGCTCAAGCTGCAGACCTGGGTCAAGGATGCGCGCCAGCGTGTCGTCATCCTCTTCGAAGGGCGCGACGCGGCCGGCAAGGGCGGCGCGATCAAGCGCTTCATGGAGCATCTCAACCCGCGCGGCGCGCGCGTCGTGGCGCTCGAAAAGCCGAGCGAGGTCGAGCGCGGCCAATGGTATTTCCAGCGTTATATCAGCCACTTGCCCTCGACCGGCGAGATCGTCCTTTTCGATCGCTCATGGTACAACCGCGCCGGAGTCGAGCGCGTCATGGGCTTCTGCACCGACGAGGAGTACCGCGAATTCCTCCTGCAGACGCCGGATTTCGAGCGCAACCTCGTGCGCAGCGGCATTCATCTCATCAAGTTCTGGTTCTCGGTGAGCCGCGAGGAGCAGCGTCGCCGCTTCAAGGAGCGCAATGTCCATCCGCTCAAGCAGTGGAAGCTCTCGCCGATCGATCTCGCCAGCCTCGACAAATGGCAGGAATACACCCGCGCCAAGGAGGCGATGTTCTTCGCGACTGATACGGCGGATTCGCCCTGGACCGTGATCAAATCCGACGACAAGAAGCGGGCGCGGATCAACGCGATGCGCTACGTGCTGCACTCCCTGCCCTACAAGGGCAAGGACCCCGCCCGGATCGGGCCGATCGACAATCTTCTCGTCGGCCGCGCCAATTTCATTCACGAGCGCGGCGAGGTCGATATCACGCGGCCGGGCAAGACGGCCCGCTGAGGCTCCCGAGGGGCGGGGGGCGCGCCCTCCCCTTGGCGGCTCGCCCTTCGGGCGGCTCTTCTCCGCGGCCTGCGGCGGCTTCGCCATTGACAGCGGCATGTCGGTTCGACAGATAGGCGCCAACCGCCCGCAATGACGGGCTTTTCGCGCGCCGGCTCGCCGTTTCCGCCGCGCCTGATCTTCGGAAGTTGCCGCATGAACCGCGAAGCGCCCGCCGGCGAAGCCCCGCGCATTTCCTTCGTCAGCCTCGGCTGCCCCAAGGCGCTCGTCGACAGCGAGCGGATCCTGACGCATCTGCGCGCCGAGGGCTACGAGCTATCGCGCCATCACGATGGCGCCGATGTCGTCATCGTCAACACCTGCGGCTTCCTCGACAGCGCCAAGGCGGAATCGCTCGAGGCGATCGGCACGGCGATGAAGGAGAACGGCAAGGTCATCGTCACCGGCTGCATGGGTGCCGAGCCCGAGCAAATCCGCGACGCCTTCCCGAACGTTCTCGCGATCACCGGACCGCAGCAATATGAGAGCGTGCTCGGTGCCGTGCACCAGGCCGTGCCGCCGGCGCATGATCCCTTTGTCGATCTTGTGCCGCCGCAGGGCATCAAGCTGACGCCGCGCCACTACGCCTATCTGAAGATTTCGGAAGGCTGCAACAATCGCTGCTCCTTCTGCATCATCCCGAAGCTCCGCGGCGATCTCGTCAGCCGCCCCGCCGCCGATGTGCTGCGCGAGGCCGAGCGGCTCGTGAAGGCGGGCGTCAAGGAGTTGCTCGTCATCTCCCAGGACACCAGCGCCTATGGCGTAGACGTCAAATACGAGACCAGCCGCTGGCGCGACCGTGACGTGCGCGCCAAGTTCCTCGATCTCGCCTCCGAACTCGGCGAGCTCGGCGCCTGGGTGCGGATGCACTATGTCTACCCCTACCCGCATGTCGACGCCGTCATCGAGCTGATGGCCGAAGGCAAGATCCTTCCCTATGTCGACATTCCCTTCCAGCATGCCAGTCCCTCGGTGCTGAAGGCGATGCGACGCCCGGCGCATCAGGAGAAGACCGCCGAGCGCATCCATCGCTGGCGGGAGATCTGCCCGGACCTCGCGATCCGCTCGACCTTCATCGTCGGCTTCCCGGGTGAGACGGACGAGGATTTCGAGTTCCTGCTCGATTGGCTGGACGAGGTGAAGCTCGACCGCGTCGGCTGCTTCAAGTTCGAGCCCGTCGAAGGCGCGCCCGCCAATGCCCTTCCCGATCCGGTGCCGGACGAGGTCAAGGAAAGCCGGTGGCACCGCTTCATGCAGCGCCAGCAGGCGATCAGTGCCAAGCGGCTCGCAACGCGTGTCGGCCGCCGCATCCAGGTCATCGTCGACGAGAGCAACGGGCTCTCGGCCAAGGGCCGCTCGGTCTGGGACGCGCCGGAGATCGACGGCAACGTCCATCTTGTCTCGCGCCGCCCGATCCGCGTCGGCGACATCCTTACCGCCCGCATCGAGCGTGCCGACGCCTACGACCTCTACGGCCAGGTGGTGTGAGGCGAGGGGCTTACGCCCCCTGCCCGGCTTCGGCCTTCAGGCGTTCGGCCAGTGCATCGAGGTGCCGGGCGGGCGCGCGGCCGATCAGCATGCGGCCATAGCCGCCCTCCTGCCAGTGCACGACCGAAAAGCCCTCGATCTCGGTGGCGATCGGCGCCCTGTTCTCCGAAGCGCCGTTGCGGATGATGCAGAAGGCGATCGGGCCATAATCGGGATCGAGATAGGCGATCTGCACCAGCGGCTTGCCCTCGAAGGCATAGAGCTGCGCGCCGCGGAACGGGGCATCGCCCGCCGTGATCGTGCCGGGCGCGAGCGGCAGGCCGAGGGCGGTCGAGGCGAGCTGAAGCTGGCTGGCCGCCAGGTCCGGTGACGGGGCGAGAGCCAGCGTCTCCGCCGTCGTGAAGCGCCAGTATTCGGCGACGGCCTGCAGCCAGGTCTCGCGCTCGGCCGGCACCTCGGCCTGGCGCAGCGCCAGCCCATAGCCGATGCCGCCCGCGAGGATCGCGACGAGGACGAGGCTCGCAAGTGCGGCCGCCGGCCGCCACGGCTGTGCCAAACCCGGAAGGACGAACCACGGACGGCGCTTCTTCTCAACGGGCGCCCTCACCACAGGCTCATCGACCGGTTGTCCCGCCAGCATCGCCCGCAACCGCGCCTCGGGCGCCGATCCGGCGAGCATGGCCAGGGCGGGCGCGACCCCCTCCCCGCCTTCGCGGAGCCGCTCCAGACGCGCCGCCAGAAGGGGCTCCTCGTGAAGGCGATCATCGAGCGCCCTCCGCTCGTCGGCGGATAGTTCGCCGTCCAGATAGGCCGTCAACAGCGCATCGTCGTGGGTGTCGGGCTCGGCCATGAACGTCCCTGTCATTCGTCCTTGAGACTGGCCAGGCGCTCGCGCGCCGCAGCCAGACGGCTCATGATCGTCCCGACCGGAACGCCGAGCAGCGCCGCCGCCTCCCGGTAGGAATAGCCCTCGCCATAGACGAGCAGCACCGCCTCGCGCTGCCCGTCCGGGAGCGCCCCGATCGCGGCTAACACCTGACCGGCGAGAATATTCGTTTCCGCCGCCTTGCCGCCGTCGAAGACCAGCGCGATCTCGGCATCGACCGTGCCGGCGCCCGCCCGGACGCGCCGTGACCTCACCTCGTTGAGCCAGATCGAATGCAGGATCGCGAACAGCCAGCGGTCGAGCCGCGTGCCGCGCTGGAACTGGTCGGCCCGCTCGAGCGCGCGCACGCATGTCGCCTGCACGAGATCCTCGGCCGTGTCACGCCGGCGCGAAAGCACGAGCGCGAAGCGCCAGAGGCTGACGAGATGGTCGCCGAGCGCGTCTCTCACATCATCGTGACCGGATGGGCGCATGGCGGGGCGAATAGCGGTGGGGTGAGCGGTGTTTGTGCGGGATCCCGCCGATGGGGTTCGGGAACATTCGGAGGTCAGGATGACTAGCATGTCTCGTTGGGCAGCGCGAAGCGCAGCCGCGTTCGCTCTTGTCGTCGTCGCCGCGCTTCCGGCCGCGGCCGCGAGCGGCGGTGGTGGCGGATCCTCGGGCGGCGGCGGCAGCAGCGGCATGCCGGCCGAGCAGGTGTGCAAGAAGGGGCTGGTCTGGTCGAAATCGCTGGAACGCTGCGTGAAGCCGCAATCCGGCAGCCTCTCCGACGGGGAACTGACCGAGCAGGGCCGCGCTCTGGCCCTCGCCGGCCACTATGAAAATGCGCTCATCGTGCTCGATGCGGTCGGAAACAAGCACGATGCCACGGTGCTGACCTATATCGGCTATAGCCATCGCAAGATGGGCGATGTCGATACCGGCATCCGGTTCTACAAACAGGCTCTGGCGATCGAGCCCGGCAATCTCAACACGCGCGAATATCTCGGCGAGGGCTATGCCAGCGCGGGGCGGATCGAGGAGGCCAAGGCCGAACTCGCGACGCTCGAAAAGCTCTGCGGGAGCAGGACATGCGAGCAGTACGAGGATCTCTCGAACTTCATCGAGACGGGTCACGAATGAGCGGTTGCAGCGCCGGGCAGCGCGCATGAGCGGCTCTTCCGCATCGGTTCCGGCGGCGCGTTTCGCGTCGCCGGTCAGCCTCCTCTCGCTCGTCACGGTGACGCCCGACTATCATGTGCCGCAGGCGGTGGCGCGCGAGCGGGCGCGAACGATCTTCGGCGGCCGCATGCCGTTCTTCGACCAGCTGCAGCAGGTCTTCGACAATGCCGCCATCGATACGCGGCATTCCTGCCTGCCCGTCGACTGGTTCATGGGCGAAGCCGATTTCGGCGAGAAGTCGCGGCTCTATGTCGAGAACGCCACCGCCCTCGCCCGCGACGGCGCCCGGAAAGCGCTCAACGCGGCGGGGCTTGAGGCAGAGGACATTGACGCCATCGTCTTCGTCTCGTCGACGGGCATCGCGACGCCGAGCATCGAGGCGCGCGTCATGAACCTGATGCCGTTTCGCCGCGACGTCGTCCGCCTGCCAATCTTCGGGCTCGGCTGCGCCGGCGGCGTTCTCGGCCTCTCCCGCGCCGCGCAGATGGCCCGGGCGATGCCGGGCGCCAACATCCTTCTCATCGTCGTCGAGTTCTCCTCGCTCGCCTTCCGCCATGACCGCCTCACCAAGAGCAATCTCGTCGCCTGCGCCCTGTTCGGCGATGGCGGCGCGGCGGCGGTGCTGCGCTCCGGGGAGGATGGCGCAGTGACGATCGGCGCCGGCGGCGAACATTGCTGGCCGGATACGCTCGGCGTCATGGGCTGGGACGTCGATGGCGGGGGGCTCGACGTCATCTTCAAGCAGAGCATCCCCGAGATCGTCGGGCGCGACTATCCCGGCGCGCTCGACGCATTTCTCGCCGGCGCGAGTCTGTCCCGTGGCGATGTCGATCGGCCCTGCTGCCATCCCGGCGGCGCCAAGGTGGTCGACGCTCTGGAAGATGTGTTCGGCTATGCGCGCGGCGGGCTCGATGCCGAGCGCAAGGTGTTGCGGGAGAACGGAAACATGTCCGCGCCCACCGTGCTCTTCGTGCTGGAGGAACTGCTCGCGCGCGGCGAGGGCGGCGCCCTTCTCCTCTCCTCGCTTGGCCCCGGCTTCACCGCCGCCTTCCAGTTGGTCCATGTCGCGCCGGCCGGCATCGAAGCGTCGCGCGCATGACCGCCAAGGATTTCGCCCTCGTCTGGCCCTATCTGCTGCTCGGCCTCGTCCTTATCCAGCGCCTGATCGAGCTCGCCTGGTCGGAGCGCAACCGCCGCGAACTCCTCAAGCGCCGCGGCCGCGAGATTGGCCGCGCGCATTATCCGCTGTTCATCCTGCTGCACGGCACATGGCTCCTCGCCATGTTCCTGTTCGTCCAGCCCGGCATCCCGGTGAACTGGTGGGCGCTCGGCGCCTTCGCCGCGCTGCAGCTGCTGCGCGTCTGGACGATCGCCAGCCTCGGCCCGTTCTGGACGACGCGCATCATCACGGTCGACGACCAGCCGCTCCGGCGGCGCGGCCCCTATCGCTTCATCCGTCATCCGAACTACCTGATCGTCGCGTTCGAGGTGCCGTTGCTCCCCTGGCTGCTCTCGCTGCCCTGGCTGGCTATCTTCTTCGGCGCGCTCAATCTGGCGCTGCTCGGCTGGCGGATCCATGTCGAGAACGCAGCTCTCGCGACACGGCGGCATATACAGGCGACGTAAGTTTCGACGGCGGGAAGGCCACTAGGGAACCTGCCCCTGCCCTCGCCTACCCTGCGAGCAGCGTCGCCAGCGCCTCGGCCACCACTTCCGTCGCCATTTTGAGATCGGCGAGGCGGAGATGCTCGTCGGCTGAATGGGCGTTGGCGTCGATGATCGAGCGCGGCCCGGCGCCGTAGAGCACGGTCGGGATGCCGGCCGCGGCATAGTGGCGGGCGTCGGTGTAGAGCGGCACGCCGGTGACGTCGATCGGCTGCCCGGAAAGCGCCTCGGCCGGGACGCGCAATGCCTCGACCAGCCGTTCGACGCCCGGCAGCGGACGCAGCGGCTCCGCCAGCAGGATGCGCCGGCACTCGACCTCGATGCCCGGCGCCTTCGGCATGGCGGCCTCGATGAGGCGGACCAGCTCGGCCTCGACGGTCTCGCCATCCTCCTCGATGATCAGGCGGCGGTCGATGCGGAGCACGATCCGGTCCGGCACGACATTGGTGCTGATGCCTCCCGAGATGAGGCCGACGGTGATCTGCGGCCCGCCGATGCCGGGCTCTTCCGAACCGATCGCCGCGAGCCGCCGCCGCTCGTCATAGATCGCGGCGAGGATCGGCGTCGCCGCCTCCAGCGCATCGGCCCCTGTCGCCGCGACGGCCGCATGCGCCTGCCGTCCGCGCACCACCACTTCGAGATGCAGCACGCCGGTATGAGCGGTGGCGATGGCGTGCGAGAAGCCGGAGGTGATGGCGAAATCGGCCCTGGTCAGCCCGTGCTCGATGAGCCATTTCGGACCAACGAAGCCGCCGGTTTCCTCGTCATAGGTGAAATGCAGCTCGACGGCGCCGTCGAGCGGCAACCCGCTTTCCTCGAGCGCCTTGAGCGCGAAGGCATAGGCCGCGAAATCGCCCTTCGAGACGGCCGCGCCCCGGCCATAGATGGCGCCGCGCCGCTCCTCCGCCCCATAGGGATCGGTGGTCCAGCCCTCGCCGGGGGGCACCACGTCGCCATGCGCGACGAGCGCCACGACCGGCCCCGCGCCGCTGCCGAAGCTGCGCCGCACGATCAAATTGACGATGCTCTTCAGCCCGTGCTGGCGCGAGAAGGGTTCCGGCACCGGATGCTGCTCGACCTTGAAGCCGAGGTCCTCCAGCGCCGCCTTGGTCATTTCGGCATGCGGGGCACAGTCGCCGGGCGGATTGTTGCTCGGCATGCGGATCATCGCCTTCAGGAAGGCGACCTCGCGCTCGAACAGGGCGTCGACGGCGGCTCCGATCATTTCGCTTCGCCCTCCTGACGCGCCAGCTCCTCGATGGTCGCGACGAGACCTTCGACGGCGGCGCCGAGATCGTCGACCGAGACCCATTCGTTGGGATTGTGGCTGATGCCGGCGCGGCAGCGCACGAAGATCATGCCGAAATCGCAGAGCTGCGCCATGGCCTGTCCGTCATGGCCGGCCCCCGACATGAGGCTACGCGGCGCCGCCACCTGGAGGCGGCCGATGCCGGCGGCGATCGCCTTGGTCATGCGCGGCGCACAGGTCGCGACCGCCTTCTCCAGCACCGTCTCGACCCCGACCACGACCTGGCGCCGCTTGTCGATTTTCCGGGCGAACAGTGTGATCTCTTCGACCGCCGCCTTGCGGGCAGCGTCGGTCGCGGCGCGCACGTCGAGCGAGAAGCGCACATCGGCCGGGATCACGTTCGAGGCGCCCGGCATCACCTCGACATGGCCGACCGTCGCGACGAGGCTGTGCTTCTTGCCCTTGCGGGCAGTCTCCTCCGCCGCGAGGATGATCTCGGCCGCCGCCGTGAGCGCATCGTGGCGCATGTCCATCGGCACGGTGCCGGCATGGCCGGCCTCGCCGCGAATGCGGATGCGATGCCGGCTCTGGCTGGCAATGGCGGTAACGACGCCGAGCGGCTCGTTGCTGCGCTCCAGCACCGGCCCTTGCTCGATGTGAACCTCGAGATAACCGAGGACGGCCGGCCGGGCATAGGCCTCGCTCGAAAGCCGCGCCGGGTCGCCGCCGAAGGCGATAAGCGCCTCGCGCAGCGTGATGCCCTTCTCGTCCGTCGCGTCCAGCGCCTTGGGATCGAAGACGCCGGCCGCCACCGACGAGGATGTCAGCGTGACCGGAAAGCGGACGCCCTCCTCGTCGCCGAAGGCGAGGATATCGAGCCCGAAGGGCAGCGCGACGCCCCGCGCCTTCAGTTCCTCGACCGCCAGGATGCCGGCGACGACGCCGAGATTGCCGTCGAAGCGACCGGCATCGATCACCGTGTCGATATGCGAACCGATCAGGAGGCTCTTGTTGGCGCTGCGCCCGGGCCGTCCGGGCGGCAATGCGCCGCGCATCGTGCCGGCGGCGTCCATGCGCACCGAGAGACCGGCGCCGCGCATCCACTCGCCGACCAGAGTGGCGGCCTTCGCGTGTTCGGGCGTCAGATAGAGCCGCGTCAGCGCGCCCTCGTCGGCCGAGATGGCGGCGAGCGCGTCGATCATCGCCAGCGCCCGCTCGCCGAGCGCCCGGCGCGAGGATGGCTTCGAGGCGGGGACGGAGCTCACGGCGCGACCCGGTCTTCGAGGCGGAAGCGGATGATGCGCTTCACCTGCTCCAGCGCGGTGCGGAACTCGGTCTCGGGCGGGTTCGGCAACCGCTCGCGGAAAGCAGCGATGATCTGGTCCTTGGTCGAGCCTTTGACGGCGCGGATGAACGGCATGCCGTGGCGGGCGCGATAGGCGGCGTTGAGCTCGGTGAAGACCGCGAACTCCTCCACGGTCAGCCGGTCGAGACCGGCCCCGGTCTGCTCGTTCTGCGATTCGGGGGCGAGTTCGGCGATCTTCGCCCGTCCGGCCAGATCGGGATGCTCGCACAGCAGCGCGAGTTGCGCCTCATGCGGCGCCCGCTCGATCGCGCCATGGAAAGCGGCGACCATCGCGGCGTGATCCGCGAAGGGGTGCTCTGCGAAGGCCGCCGTCGCGACCCAGGGCGAATGCTCCGCGATATCGCCGAACGAGGCCACGAAGGCTGTCTCGTCCATGGCATTCACCGCGGCGAGCGGCAGCGGCTCATTCGGCATCGATGTCTCCGGCGCGGATCGCGACTGGTGACGTGTCTAGTGGCTTTGCAGCCATGCGCCAAGCGCCTGCCGTTCGGCGTCGGTCATCTTGGTCTCGTTGCCGAGCGGCATCGCCCGGCCCTGCACCGCCTGCGCGATGATCTGGTCCTTATGCTGGATGAGTTCCGCCGTGGTCTGGAGCATCACGCCCTTGGGCGGCTGTTCGAAGCCGTCATGGCTCGGCTTGGCGGCGTGGCACATGGTGCAGTGCTTCAAGGTGATGGCCAGCACCTCGGCGTCGGAAACCGTCGTCCCCTCGCCGACCTCGATCGGCCGCGGCGCCGTTTGAACGATCAGGAAGCCGAGCACGACGAGCGCGAGCGGCAGCGTCCAGACATATTTGAAGAGCGGGTCATGCGCCTCGTGCCGGTTGAGGAAATGGCGCACCGAGCCGCCGAGCAGCAGCACGAAGGCGACGATCAGCCAGCCCTCGGGATGGCTGGTCAGCAGCGGATAATGGTTGGACACCATCATCAGCAGCACCGGCAGCGTCAGATAGTTGTTGTGGACCGAGCGTTGCTTGCCGATCGCGCCGAGGCGCGGATCGGGCTTCTCATGCGCCAGCAGCGAGGCGACGATCTTGCGCTGGTTCGGGATGATCACGCGGAAGACGTTGAACGCCATGATCGTGCCGATGAAGGCGCCGACATGGATGAAGGCGCCGCGGCCCGAAAAGACATGCGTGAACAGATAGGCGGCGCCGACGATGAGGATGAACAGGCAGACCGCGAGCACCGGCGTCGACCGGCCGAGCGCCGATTTGCACAGCCGGTCATAGATGAACCAGCCGGCGAAGAGCGACGCGACCGAGATCACCACCGCCTGCGCCGGCAGCAGCGGCAGCACGGAGGGATCGATCAGGAAGGCATTGGCGTTCCAGTAATACTGGACGACCAGCAGCGCGAAGCCCGAAACCCAGGTGAGATAGGCTTCCCAGCGATACCAGATGAGATCGGAGGGCAGCGCCGGCGGCGCCACCAGATATTTCTCGACGTGATAGAAGCCGCCGCCGTGAACCTCCCAGGCCGTGCCGTAGACGCCGGGATTCATCTGCTCGCGCTTCCTGAGCGAGAGGTCGAGCGCGATGAAATAGAAGGAGGTTCCGATCCATCCGATGCCCACGACGAGGTGGGACCAGCGGATGAGGAGGTTCAGCCAATCGACGACGAATGCGGACATGTTGGGAGAAGGCGGCCCCGTTGTGGTGTGGCCGGCACCATGCAAGGCGCCGGCCAAGCTTCGTTCGAAGCGTCGTTCGGATCGCGCCCGCGGCGCGGCTGCTCCTTAGTTCGGCAGCTTGTCGTCGATGCCCTTCACATACCAGTTGAGGCCGAGCAGGGTCTGGTCGTCGACAACGCCGCCGGCCGGCACGACTTCGGTGCCGTCCTGCTTGATGACCGGGCCCTTGAAGGGATGCAGCGCGCCGGACTCGATGTCGGCCTGGGTCTTCTTCGCCATGGCGACGACGTCATCCGGCAGGTTCGTATAGGGCGCCATCTCGAGGATGCCGTCCTTGAGGCCGTCCCAGCTCTGCTCGGACTTCCAGGTCCCGTCGAGCACGGCCTGGACGCGCTTGACGTAATAGGGACCCCAGGTGTCGACGATCGCCGTGTACTGCGCCTTGGGGGCGAAGGAGATCATGTCATGCGCCTGGCCGAAACCATGCAGGCCGCGCTCCTGGGCAACCTGGAGCGGCGCCGGCGAATCCGTGTGCTGCGTGATGATGTCGGCGCCCTGATCGAACAGCGCCTTGGCGGCATCGGCCTCCTTGGCGGGATCGAACCAGGAATTGACCCAGACGATCTTGACCTTGAAGTCGGGATTGACCGACTGCGCGCCGAGCATGAAGGCGTCGATGCCCATCACGACCTCGGGGATCGGGAAGGAGACGATGTAGCCGGCAAGGCCGGCCTTCGACATCTTGGCCGCGATCTGGCCCTGGATGTAGCGGCCCTCGTAGAAGCGCGAATTGTAAGTCGCGAGGTTCGGCGCCGACTTGTAGCCGGTCGCATGCTCGAACTTCACGTCCGGGAACTTGGCCGCGACCTTGACGGTCGGGTCCATGAAGCCGAACGAGGTCGAGAAGATGATACCGCAGCCCGAGCGGGCGAGGCGCTCGATGGCGCGTTCGGCGTCGGGACCCTCCGGCACGTTCTCGACGAAGGACGTCTCGACCTTGTCGCCGAGCTCCTTCTCGACCATCAGGCGGCCGCGGTCATGGCCTTCGCTGTAGCCGCCGTCATTATGCGGCCCGACATAGACCCAGCAGGCCTTGAGCTTGTCGGCCGCCTCGGCGCCGGTCGCGACGCCGGCGGCGACCGCGGCTGCGGCGAGGATTGCGAGATATCTGCGCATCGTCGTCTGGTCCCTCTTCTTCGCCCCGCCGATTTCTTCCACGGGGCTCTTTGGTTCTGTCTCCGGCCGTAACGGGCCGGCATGGGCATCGTTGGCGGCTCAGCTGTCGGGAACGAAGGCGCGGCCGAGGCAGGCCGGCGTGTTCACGCTGAGCAGCGTGCGATTGCGGGAGATGATCACCAGCGCGATGATCGTCACGATATAGGGGAGCATCGACAGGAACTGCGACGGGATGCCGATGCCGATCGCCTGTGCGTGCAGTTGCAGGATGCTCACGCCGCCGAAGAGCAGCGCGCCGACCACGAGACGGCCGGGCAGCCAGCTGGCGAAGACGACGAGCGCGAGCGCGATCCAGCCGCGTCCGGCCGTCATCATCGGCGTCCATTGCGGCGTATAGACCAGCGAGAGATAGGCGCCGCCGAGCCCCGCGCAGAGGCCGCCGAAGAGCACTGCGAGGAAGCGCGTGCGGATCACCGAGAAGCCGAGCGCAT
>Ga0209930_1001074_pt1 | contig 48197 bp, 46 predicted proteins | sample ThiBiot_500_biof_2_FD_183948 | JGI IMG/M metagenome (GOLD analysis project Ga0209930, IMG submission 183948) | Wastewater bioreactor microbial communities from Cape Town, South Africa - Thiocy_cont_500_biof (SPAdes) | ecosystem: Engineered > Bioreactor > Thiocyanate-remediating >...
TTCTGGCTGCAACATGATTGTCGCGGCCGATGAATGAGTGTTCTTGCTGCCCTTGTTCGTAACGTGTTCGGCCAAGATGTGCATTTCTGTGAGAATCGGAGATAATTGACGTTTCTTGAGCGCGATTTTGTTTGATGTATACTCCGTTTCCGCTCCCTTGTCACAACGGAAGAGAGTCACGGGAATGATCAAGACATCTGCATTGAGGTTCGGTGTCGCCGCGCTCGCGCTGGCTTCGGCCGTGGCGACTGCGGGGGCGGCCGACAAGCCGCTGGCCGGAACGACGCTGACGATCGCGTCGCAGAACGACCAGTTCGCGGCGGTGATCGCCAAGCTGGCGCCGCAGTTCGAGGAGAAGACCGGCGCCACCGTGAAGGTCGACATCCTCGACTACGGCTCGCTGCTGACCAAGACCCAGGCCGATTTCGTCGGCCACACGAAGTCCTATGATCTCATCACCATGGACATCGTCTGGGCCGGCCAGTATGCCGAGAACGGCTATACGGTCGACCTGACCGAGCTCATGAAGCGCGATGCGGCCGAGCTGCAGCTCGACGACATCTATCCGGCCACCATCCAGTATATCGGCCAGTATAACGGCAAGCAGGTCGCCTTCCCGTTCGCCGGCTATGCGGCGGTGATGGCCTATCGCAAGGATCTGCTCGACGCCGCCGGCATCAAGGTGCCGGAGACCGCCGAGGACTTCGTCGACGCAGCGATCAAGCTGACCGACCCGTCCAAGAAGATCTACGGCTTCGTCGCCAACGGCCAGAAGGGTGCCGCCGTGGCGCAGGACTGGCTGCAGTACAACGCCCAGCTCGGCGGCTCGGTGCTCGACGCCAACGGCAAGCCGGCGCTGAACTCGGACGCCAATGTCGCCAGCCTCAAGATCTACAAGGAGCTGTTCGACAAGGCGGCGCCGCCCGGAGCGGTCGATTATGACTGGGGCGGCCGCGAGGAGAGCTTCCGCCAGGGCCTCGTCGCGCTGATGGAGACCTGGTCGGTCGGCGCCCCCGGCTATTACGACCCCGCGATGTCGAAGATCGTCGATTCCGTCGGCATCACCTACACGCCGGTCGGCAAGGGCCTGCCGCTGAAATATGGTCTCGGCGGCTGGGGCATGGCGATCAATGCCGATCTCGACAAGGAGAAGCAGGAAGCCGCCTGGAGCTTCATCAAGTGGCTGGTCAGCCCTGAAGTCCAGAAGGAAATGAACATGAACGGCGCCGGCAGCTATATCCGCAAGTCGACGCTGGCGGATCCCGAGCTCAACGCCAAGTATCCGTTCCTCCCGGTCATCGCCAAGTCCTTCGAGAACGCCGACGGCGACTATCGTCCGCGCATTCCGCAGTATCCTGAGATCCAGGACCTGCTCGGCACGGCCGTCAACGCCGTCCTCGTCGGCAATACCGATCCCAAGGCGGCGCTCGACGAGGCGCAGGCCCAGGCCGAGAAGCTGTTCTGAGGATCGTCGATCCTTTCGCCAAACCCCTTCCCGCCCGCGGGAAGGGGCCTCGGTCCGGACGAAATTCGGTTCGGGCCCCAGGCTGCGGCCTTTCCCCCGAGAGCCGCAGCCTCTTTTCCCATGCCGGAGAGCGTCCGTGACGAGTGCAACCTCCACCGCCGTCCTGCCGGGCAGCAAGATGCGCAGGAGCGGAATGCGTTTCGACGATCGCCGCAAACTGTTCCTTCTCGCCCTCGCCCTGCCGGCGGTCGTCTATATCGCCGTCATCGCGCTGTGGCCGCTGGCCCAGGGCATCGCCTATTCCTTCTTCGAATATAACCTTCTGCGCCGCGGCGGCTCGAAGACCTTCGTCGGCCTTCAGAACTATGTCGACCTTCTGACCGACAAGACCGGCCAGCGCGCACTGATCAATACCTTCGTCTTCACGATCGGCGCGGTCGTCTTCCAGTTCGTGCTCGGCCTCGGCCTCGCGCTTCTCCTGTGGCGCGACAGCCGCTTCAACCGCATCTGCCTCGCCTTCCTGCTCATTCCCGTGACGATCACGCCGCTGGTCGTCGGCCTCATCTTCCGCGCGCTGCTCGCCGTCGATTACGGCTATTTCGGCTACTACCTCGCCGAATGGGGCATCACCTCGCCGCGCGGCCTCCTCGCCGGCACCACCACCGCGCTGCCGACGCTGATCTTCGTCGATATCTGGGAGTGGACGCCGCTCGTCGCGCTCATCCTGCTGGCCGGGCTGAAGGCGCTGCCCTCCGACATCCTCGAGGCCGCGGCGGCCGATGGCGCGACAGCCTGGCAGCGCTTCCGCCTCGTGATCCTGCCGCTGCTGCTGCCGACCGTGTTCCTCGCGCTGGTGCTCAGGATGATGGACGCCTTCCGCGTCTTCGATTCCATCTTCGTGACCACCGGCGGCGGGCCGGCCGACGCGACCAATTCGCTGATGGTCTATGGCGTGAAGCAGGGCCTGCAGTTCTTCAACATCGGCTATGCCTCGGCGATCGCGAATGTCTCGATCCTGTGCATCGCCCTGATGGCGGCGGGCTTCACGCTCCTCATCCGCCGCGCCGACGTGAAGGCCAACGAGCAATGAGCAGCATGACCACCACCGCCGCCCTGCCGCGCGCCGCCCTGCCGGCGCGGCGCGTGACCGCGCTGCAGCGGCGCATCCGCATCGAGCGGACGGCGCTCGTCCTCATCCTGCTCGTCTACATGATCCCGGTGCTGTGGCTGGTCGCGACCGCCTACAAGCCGCCGAAGGACATGTTCTCCTCGCCGCCGGCCTTCCTGTTCGAGCCGACGCTGCTCAATTTCCGCCGCGTCTTCGAGGTGTTCGACGTCTGGCAGCTCTTGAAGTCGAGCCTCGTCATCTCGATCGGCTCGGCGGCGCTGTCGCTGCTGCTCGGCGTCCCGGCCGGCTATGCGCTCGCCCGCTCGCGCTGGCGCTATGCGATCGGCGTCGCCTATCTCTTCCTCGCCGTGCGCACGGTGCCGATCATCGCGACGCTGCTGCCCTTCTATCTCATGATGCGCGATATCGGGCTGCTCGGAACCTGGTGGGCGGTCATCCTCATCAACACGACGCTCAACTGCGCCTTCGTGACATGGATGATGTTCTCCTACTTCCGCTCGCTGCCGAAGGACATGGAGGAGGCGGCGCTAACCGACGGCTGCACGCTCTGGGGCGCGTTCTGGCGCGTCGCGCTGCCGACCGTCACGCCGGGCATCATCGCCTCGGCGCTCTTCTGCGTCATGTTCTCGTGGAATGACTTCCTGGTGGCGATGTTCCTGACCAATTCGGACTCGAAGCCGCTCTCGGTGGCGCTGCTCGCCGCTTTCGGGACGAAGGACATCACCTGGGGAACGCTCGGCGCGCTCGCCCACTTCTCCACCGTGCCGATCATGCTGATGGCGCTGTTCCTGAACCGCTATTTCGTCCAGGGACTCACCAAGGGCGTGCACTGACCAAGGGCGTGCACTGAGGCGGGGCCGAAGCCCCACCCCGTTTCCGGCTACTGGAATTCCTTCCAGGTCGTGCGGTTCTGCCGCTCGGTGAGCGCCAGGACGGCCATGAAGGCGCCGAAGGCGACGACGATGCCGATGATTGCGATGGTATGGCCCATGAGCGATATCTCCCCGATGTGATGGCGGGGAGATCGTCGCCGGAAGCGGCAGCGGCGCCTTGACCCGGATCAAGCAGGCTGAGGATTATCCGTCGCGCCGAGGGTCAATCCTGTCGCCGCGTGATAGGCGGCGCCATAGCTCGCGACCTTGGCGTCCTGCCAGGACGGGGCGAGGAAGGTGATGCCCTGCGGCATGCCATCCGGCCGGAAGCCGTTCGGCACGGCCATGCCGCACAGCCCCATCAGGTTCACGAAATTCGTGTAGATGCCGAGCTGCGCGTTGAGGCGGATCGGGTCGGCGAGGATCTCCGCCTTGGTATAGATGGTCGGCGTCGTCGGCACGACGAGCACGTCGATGTCGTCCCAGCTGGCGCGGGTGTCGCGCTTCAGCGCCGCCACCTTGTGGATCGCCGCGAACACGTCCTTCGCCGAGTGGTCCGAACTCGTCTCGAGGATCGACAGCGTCACCGGATGGATATGGTCGCGGTGCTCGGCGACGACCTTGTCCATGGCGATCGCGCGCTCGGCGATGAACGGCCCGCCATAGAGCAGCTTCTGCGTTTCCTCGAAGGGCGTGAAATCGACCTCGACCTTGGTGCCGCCCATCGCCTCCAGCCGCGCGACGGCGGCGGCGAAGAGCTTCTCGGCCTCGCCGTCGCCGAAGAAGCGCAGCGCCGCGCCGGCCGGGACGCCGAAGCGGAACTTCGGCGGGATCGGCGCGATGGCGAGATCGACCGTGTCGGCCTCTGGTTTGGAGAACTCGTAGGACGGATCATAGCCGCCCATGCGTCGGCCGACGGTCACCGCGTCCGCCGTCGTCAGCGCGAAGACGGTCATGGTCTCGGCCGATTTGAGGCTGCCGCCGCCGGAGACCGACGAATTGGAGATGAAGCCCGGCGTCGGCTTCAGCCCGACGATGTTGTTGAAGGCGGCCGGCACGCGGCCCGAGCCGGCGGCGTCGTTGGCGACCGAGAAGCTGACGAGCCCTGCCGCGACCGAGACGCCCGAGCCGGAGGACGAGCCGCCGGAGATGAAGTCCTCGCCGAACACCGACGAGCAGGCGCCATAGGGCGTGCGCACGCCGACGAGGCCGATGCCGAACTGGTCCATATTGACCTTGCCGAGGCAGAGCGCGCCGCTCTCGATCAGCCGGTTGATCGCTTGTCCCGTCGTCTCCGGCCAATACTCCATCTCGGGCAGCGCATTGGTCGTCGGCATGCCGGGGACGTCGTTGCAGTCCTTGACCGAATAGGGGATGCCCCAGAGCGGATCGTCTGTGGGGCCGCCCGCTTCCAGCGCCTTCGCCTGCGCCATCACCGTCTCGCGCGGCGCGAGGTGAATCCAGACATGATCATCGCCCCGCGCCGCGATGCGGTCATAGCAGGCGGAGACGACGGCCGACGGCGTCAGGCTGCCGTCGCGATAGAGGCGGCCGAGCGTCGCGATGTCGAGCGAGCCCGTCTCGGGCGACCAGGTCTTCATCATGGAAACTTTCGTCATCTTTCCGTGCCCGTTTCCCCGTCATGGCCGCACTTGTTGCGGCCATCCACGTCTTGCTTGCTGTCGCGCCATCAAAGGAAGACGTGGATGCCCGGGACGAGCCCGGGCATGACGACCGCGTGGGGTGGTCCTCAGTCTGAGCCCGAGATCGCCGCCTCGACGGCGGCGATCGGGGCGGTGGTGCCGAAGAGGCCGCTGCCGAAGCGGGTGATGTTCATGATCGTCTCGTGACCGCCGGCAAGGTCGGTCGCGGTGCCGTCCTCGAGCAGCAGGCATTCGAGGCCGAGATCATTGGCGGCGCGCATGGTGGCATGCACCGCGCCCTCGGTGCGAAGGCCGGCGACGACGAGGTTGGCGATGCCGCGCTGCTCGACGAGGAAGCCAAGATCTGTGCCGATAAAGGCGTTGTCGCCGGCATGGTCGATCACCGGCTCGCCCGCATGCGGCGCGAGCGGCGTGACGATGTCCCAGCCATCGCTGCCGCGCGCCAGGATGCGGTCGAGCGGGCGGGCGGCGTTGCGGATGGCCGTGACGCGCGGCAGACCGACCAGCGGATCGAAGCCGCGGCGGCCATGCAGCACGAAGCCGCCAGCCGCGCGCCAGCGCTGGAGAAGCGGCGCCAGCGCGGCGACGACGGGTTCGGCGCCGGTCTCGGCGACGGCCTCGCCCTGGAAATCGATCAGGAACAGCGCAGTCTCGGCCATCGACCAGCCGCCGGTATAGGGCCAGGCATAGGGACGCGATGCGACGGGTTGGAAGCGGCTCATTGCGCGGCCTCCGCGATCAGGCTGATGACCGACCGGGCGGGGCGGACGGCGCCCCAGCGACCGCCATGGGCGGCGAGCACGGCCAGCATGCCCTCATGGTTCGCCGTCTCGACGGCATTGGTGCCGTCGGCGACGAGGACGCAGTCATAGCCGAGATCGGCGCCGTCGCGGACGGTGGACTGCACGCAGCAATCGGACGTCACGCCGGCGACGATCAGCGCCTCGATGCCGCGGGCGCGCAGGATCTGGTCGAATTCGGTGGCGTGGAACGAGCTCTTGCCCGGCTTGTCGACGACGATCTCGCCCTCGCGCGGCGCAAGCTCCGGGATGATGTCGTGGCCGGGGTCGCCGCGGGTCAACGCGCGTCCGCCCGGCGTGTCGTCGCCGATGCCGACGCCATGGGCGCGGCTCCGCCACTGCTTCACCGGGTTCAGGTCCGAGAGATCGGGGCGATGCCCTTCGCGGGTGTGGATGATGGTCATGCCGGCGGCGCGGGCGGCGGCGAGCAGTTCGGCGATCGGGCCGATCGGCTTGCGCGTGTTCTCGACGCTCTGGCCGAGGCGGTCGATCCAGCCGCCGGGGCCGCAGAAATCCGTCTGCATGTCGATGACGACCAGCGCCGTGCGGGCAAGGTCGAGCGGGCCGGCGATCGGCCAGGGCGTCGTTTCAGCAGTCTCGTTCATCGGACCCTTCAGGAGCGGATGGCGGCTTCGGTCTTGGCGTCGAAGACATGCACGCGCGCGGCCTCGACCGTGAGGCCGATGCGCTGGCCGGATTTCACCGCCAGCGTGCCGTCGAGCACGGCGCGAAGCCGTGTCCGCGCGCTCGACATCTCGTCGCCTTCGGAGGTGACGTCGCTCGCGACGACGGCGCCGGCGTCGAGATCGACATGGACCAGCAGGCTGGCGCCGAGATCCTCGACGAAGGCGACGCGGCCGCAGAGCCGGCCCGGCGCAGCGGGGTCGTCCTCGGCGATCTGCAACGCCTCCGGGCGGATGCCGGCGACCACGGCGCGGCCGTCGCTGGAGGCGAGCGCCGGGCGCTCGGCGAGCGCGGCGGCATCGAGCGGCACGACGACCTGACCGAGGAGGAGGGCGGGGCCGCCATCGGCGCGCCCGACCGTGCCGGCGAGAAGGTTCATCGGCGGCGAGCCGATGAAGCCGGCGACGAATAGATTGGCCGGCACATCATAGAGGCGGCGCGGCTCGGCGAGCTGTTGCAGCACGCCCTTGTTCATCACGGCGACGCGGTCGCCCATCGTCATCGCCTCGACCTGGTCATGCGTGACATAGATCGTGGTGACGCCGGTCATCTTCTGCAGGCGGGCGATCTCGGCGCGCATCTGGCCGCGCAGGCGGGCATCGAGATTGGAGAGCGGCTCGTCCATGAGATAGGCCTTGGGCGAGCGCACCAGCGCCCGGCCCATGGCGACGCGCTGGCGCTGGCCGCCGGAGAGCTTGCCCGGCTTGCGGCCGAGATAGTCGCCGAGCTCCAGCAGCTCCGCCGTCTCGCGCACCTTGCGGTCGATCTCCGCCTTGTCGGCGCCGCGCACCTTGAGGCCGAAGCCGATATTCTCGGCGACCGTCAGGTGCGGGTAGAGCGCATAGGACTGGAACACCATCGCGATGTTGCGCTCGCGCGGCGCGAGATCGTTGGCGAGGTCGCCGTCGATCCGAAGTTCGCCGTCGGAGATTTCCTCGAGCCCCGCGATCATGCGCAGCGCCGTCGACTTGCCGCAGCCCGACGGCCCGACAAGCACCAGGAACTCGCCATCGGCGATGGTGAGGTCGAGCGCATTCACGGCGATCTGGCCGTCGTCGTAACGCTTGGTGACGCGGTCGAATACGATCTCGGCCATCGGGTCCCTGCTCTCCGTCAATTCACAAAATGCCACAGGAGCGGACAGGCTGTCAAAGACCTAGCGTGCTGAACTATCTACCAGATTTTTCTCCACTGATCGCCATATGGCGACGATCATGTTCGATTTTGTGCGTTCCGCAGCGCCTCGGCCAGCGCCGCCACCATCGCCTCGGAGGTCTCCATGCGCTCGGCCTCCGACGCGAAGCCGAAGGCGAGGGCCTCCGCCGCGAAGGCGATGCCCGCCGCGCGGCAGGAGGCGTGGATCTCGCGCGCGCCGGTCGCCGTGATGATCGCAGCGGCATTGTCGGGGCGAACACCGGAGCCCGGCATGATCGAAATTCGTGCAGCCGCCTGTTTCACGAGCGCCGCCAGCTCGGGGAGGGCATCGCCGGCTTTCGCCGCGCCGCCCGATGTCAGGATGCGCTCGAAGCCGAGAGCGACGGCCGTTTCCAGCGCGGATGACCTGTCGGGGACGAGGTCGAAGGCGCGATGCAGCGTGCGGCCGAGGCCTTCGGCATGGGCCGCCAGGCGTCCGAGCAGCGCCTCGTCGAGCGCGCCGCCCGGTTCGCTGGCGCCGAGCACGACGCCGGCGAGGCCCGCGTCCCGGACCGCGTCGATCTCGCGCCGCATCTGGTCGATCTCGGCCGGCGAGAAGACGAAATCGCCGGCGCGCGGCCGGATCATCGCATAGACGGGGAGGGGCGTCCGCGCGGCGAGCGTCATCAGGCCGGGGGAGGGCGTCAGGCCGCCGAGCGCGAGCGCGCTGCACAGCTCGATCCGGTCGGCGCCCCCGGCGACCGCGGCGATGAGGCCGTCGGCGCCGTCGACGCAGATTTCGAGCGTGACGGCGCTCATGCGTCCGCGTCGCTTTCGAGCGCCAGCATCGCCGCGCCGATGAGGCCGCTGGCGCCGCGCGTCGTTCCGGGCACGACCAGCGGGCCGGGATAGCGGGCGAGGACGCGGGCGCGCACCGCCTCGTCGAGCCGGGCGAAAAGGCGCTCCTCCGACGAGAGGCCGCCGCCGATCGGGATGAGCGAGGGGCCGAGCGTGTTGACGATCATCGCGAGCGGCCCGGAAACGAGATCGACGAAGGCGTCGATCGTCCGCGCCGCCTTCGGATCGCCGGCATGCCAGGCGGCGGTGATGTCCTTGCTGGTCGCCGTCTCATCGGCGAGGCCGAGATGGATGCGCTCCAGCCCCCGCGCCGAGCCATAGGTGTCGACGCAGCCGGTCTGGCCGCAGCCGCAGGCAATGAGCGGAATGCCGCGCACCCGCACGGCGTCGGCAAGAACGGGACCGTGGCCCCATTCGCCGGTGACGCCATGTGCGCCGCGGACGAGGCGGCCATTGACGACGAGGCCGCCGCCGACGCCGGTGCCGAAGATCGCGCCGAAGACGACCGGCAGGCCGCGGCCGGCGCCCACCGTCGCCTCGGCAAGCGCGAAGCAATCGGCGTCGTTGCCGACGCGGACCGGCACGCCGAGCCGCTCGGAAAGCTCGGCGGCGATCGCATGGCCGGTGATGGCCGGGACATTGGCCGCGCTGGCGATGCCGGTCGCCGGATCCACGGTGCCGGCGATGGAGATGCCGATCCGGTCGGCGCCGCCGGCCTCGGCGACGAGGCTGGCGACGGCTGCCGCGAAAGAGGTGAAGCTGTCATGCGGCGTCGGGCGCGTGGCCCGGCCGCTGATCGCCCCGTCGGAACCGACGCGGGCGATCTCGATCTTGCTGCCGCCGATATCGAAGGCGACCGTCCGTTGGTTCATGGGGTTCCGCCGATTGCCGCCAAGTCTTGGCTGGGAAAGTCCTGGCTGGGGAAGTCCTGCCTGAGGCCGCCGATATAGACGTCGCGGATCGCGAGCGCATCGGAGAGATGCACGAAATCGGCGCGCGCGCCCGGACCGATGCGGCCATGCGTGCGGTCGATGCCGAGCGCCATGGCGGGATAGGACGAGGCCATGGCGAGCGCCTCGTCGCGCGCGATGCCGACGGTGTCGATCATGAAGCGGATGGCGGTGATCATGTCGAGATCGGAGCCGGCCAGCGTGCCGTCGTCAAGCGTCAGCTTGCCGCCGCCGCGCGTGATGGTGCGGCCGCCGAGCGTGATCGTCGAGAGCTCGGAGCCGACCGTCGACATGGCATCGGTGACGAGATAGATGCGCGCCGGCCCGGCCTTGGCACGCAGCGCCGTCGCGATGGCGCCGGGATGGACGTGGAAGCCGTCGGCGATCAGGCCGCACCAGACATCGCCCGAATCGAGCACTGCGCCGACAAGGCCCGGACTGCGATGGCCGAGCTGGCTCATGGCGTTGAAGAGATGCGTCGCGAAGCGGGCGCCGGCCGAGAAGGCGGCGCGGGCGACTTCGTAGGACGCATCGCTATGGCCGATCGCGACATGGATGCCCGCCGCGGCGAGGCGCGCGATCTGCGCCGGCGGAACGGTCTCGGCCGCGACCGTCGTCAGCACATGCTCGATGCCGGTCGAGGTCAGGCGCTCGAGATCGCTCTCCTCCATGGGGCGGATGAGGTTCGGATCATGGGCGCCCTTGCGCGCGACCGAGAGATGCGGCCCCTCGATATGGATGCCGAGGCAGCCGGGGACGTCTGCGGCGATGGCGTCGCGAACGGCCGTGATCGCCGCCGCGGTCACGGCGGGGCGGTCGGTGATCAGCGTCGGCAGCAGCGCCGTGGTCCCGAAGCGGGCATGGGCGGCGCAGATCGCACGCACGCCCTCGACGGTCGTCGCGTCATTGAGCAGCGCGCCGCCGCCGCCATTCACCTGCAGGTCGACGAAGCCGGGGGCGATGAGGCCGCCATCCAGCATGATCCGCTCGGCAGTCTCCGGAAGCGATCCCGGCGCTGCGGTGCCGGCGATTGTGCCGCCATCGACGAGCACCGCGACATCGCCGAGGCGGCGCATGCCGTCGAAGACCTCGGCGCCGACATAGGCCTTGAGGCTGGTCATTGTGCTGTTCCTTGCTGTTGGTGCCCGGTCAGACGGTTTCCGTCACCTTCTTCAGGTGGCGCGGCTGGTCGGGATTGTAGCCGCGCGCCACCGAAACCGCCTCGACGAAGCGATAGAAGGAAAGGCCGATCGAGATCGGATCGGTGAGGGCGTGGCCGGTCGGCGCGATCGGAAGGCGCGGGCCGGGCACGTCGGCGGCGGTTGCCGCGAAGACCTTGGCGCCGCGCTGGTGCAGCGCCGAGACGGTCGCGACGAGGCTCGGCGCCGCCGCGTCATCCGGGATGAAGGCGAGCAGCGGGAAGAATTCGTCGACCAGCGACACCGGCCCGTGCTGCAGTTCGGCGCCCGAATAGGCCTCGGCATGCAGGATCGCCGTCTCCTTGAACTTCAGCGCCGCCTCGAGCGCGATGGCGAAGCCGGGGCCGCGGCCGATCGTATAGAGCGACTTCGCGTTGACGAAGGTCTCGAGAGCCGGGCTCCAGTCGCAGGCGAGCGCCGCTTCCAGCCGGTCGGGGAGGGCGGCGAGCGCTGCCTTGAGCCCTTCGTCCTCGCGCCAGGCGGCGAGGATCGCGAGGGCGCCCACCACCGCCGTCACGAAGGACTTCGTCGCCGCGACGCTCCTTTCCGGCCCGGCACGGAGCGGGACGAAGCCGTCGACGCGGGTCGCGAGCGGCGCGTCCTCGACATTGACGAGCGAGAAGGTCGTGGCGCCGGCTGCCTTCACGGCGTCCATCAGCGCGACGATGTCCGGGCTCTTGCCCGATTGCGAGATGCCGAGAGCGGCGGCCCCGGCAAGCCGCAGCGGCGCGCCATAGATCGAGGCGACCGAGGGGCCGAGCGAGGCGACCGGCGTTCCGGCCGTGATCTCGCAGGCATATTTGAAGAAGGTCGCGGCATGGTCGGAGGAGCCGCGCGCCACCGTCACGATCACCTTCGGATCGAGCGCCCGGAGCCGCGCACCCGCTTCCGCGATGGCGCCGGCCGATTCGGAGAGAAGCCGGCGGACGGCGGCAGGCGCCTCGTCGATCTCGGCGCGCATCAGCGTGGTGGTCATGGCGTCATCCTTGGCTTTTCTGGTGGGTCGGGCTGGCCGGGCCGGCTTCGGTACCGGCTCCGTTCGGCGAAAGGCTGAGTTCGGCGACGAAGTCGCAGGCGTCGCCGCGATAATGCGAGCGCGTGCATTCGACGACGCTGCCGTCGGGGAGATAGGCGATGCGCTCGATGGCGACGGCGGCGGAACCGGGCGCCGCTTCCAGCAGCCGCGCCTCGCTCTCGCCGAGCGAGACGGCTGCGAGCCGCTGCACGGCGCGGACGGGCTGCATGCCCGCGCCGGCGAGCGCGTCATAGAGCGAGGTGCCGACCTTGGCCGCGTCGGGGATCGCCGTCGCGGGGACGATGGCGCGCTCGATCGCGACCGGATCGCCGTCGACGAGGCGAAGGCGCGTCAGCCGCGTCACCGCCGCGCCGGGCGCGATGCCGAGGAGCTCCGCTTCCTCCGCCGTCGCCGGGCCGCTCGACCGGTCGAGCCAGCGCGTGCCCGGCACATGGCCGCTCGCCGTCATGTCCTCGGTGAACGAGGTCAGGCGCGACAGCGGCTGCCGGATGCGCTCGGCGGGGCGCCCGACATAGGTTCCCGAGCCATGGCGCTGGCGCAGCACGCCTTCGTCGACGAGGCCGCGCAGCGCCTTGCGCACGGTGACGCGCGAGACGCCCAGCTGCACGGCGAGTTCGCGCTCGGCCGGCAGCGCATCATTAGTGCGCAGCCGTCCCTCGGCGATGCCGGCGCGGATCAGCGACTGCAGGCGCAGGTAGAGCGGGCCGGCTTCCTCGCCGCCGAGGCGGCCGGGACGGAACAGCGGCGTGGTCGCGCCACCCCGCATCGTGCCTTCCGCCGCTGGCCCCGCCATCACCGCATCCTTGTGAAACCGATGCGGCGACAATACCAAAATAAATCCAATCGTCGAGAGGGAAGGTGGCTCAGCCCGGCTGCGAGGGTGACGAAGCAAGGCAATTCTGCGAGAGTTTCGTCGCTTGCGCGCCGGCGGGAGGACGACGGCGCCGGCCTTGCCGCGCCTTCAGCGGCCCCCGCCTCTATCGCGTCCTCCTTGCCGCGCCCCCGACGCGCCCGAACGAGGATGCCATGACCGCTACTTCCCGCCCCGATGCGCCGATCCGCGTCTTCGTCGCCGGTCTCGGCCAGATGGGCCGCAGCCATGCGCTCGCCTATCATGCCGAGCCCGGATTCGAGATTGTCGGCCTCTACAACAGGTCGCCGGTCGATCTGCCGGAGGAGCTGAAGGGCTATCCGCGCGTCGAGAGCTTCGAGGCCGGCCTCGCGCTGAAGCCCGACCTCGTCTCGATCAACACCTATTCCGACAGCCATGCGCCGCTCGCCATCGCCGCGATGGAGGCCGGTGCGCATGTCTTCGTCGAGAAGCCGCTGGCGCCGACCGTCGAGGAGGCGCGACGCGTCGTCGAGGTCGCGAAGCGCGAGGGCCGCAAGCTCGTGGTCGGCTATATCCTCCGCCACCACCCGTCATGGCAGCTCTTCGTCGAGAAGGCCCGCGCCATGGGCGGCCCCTATGTCATGCGCATGAACCTGAACCAGCAGTCCTCCGGCCATGCCTGGCACATCCACAAGCAGCTCATGAAGACGACCTCGCCGATCGTCGATTGCGGCGTCCATTATGTCGATGTCATGAGCCTCATCACCGGATCGCGCCCGGTCGAGGTGCGCGGCATGGGCGTCCGCCTCTCCGACGAGATCGCGCCCGACCAGGTCAATTACGGCCATCTGCAGGTGATCTTCGCCGATGGCTCGGTCGGTTGGTACGAGGCGGGCTGGGGTCCGATGATCTCCGAGACCGCCTTCTTCGTGAAGGATGTGATGAGCCCCAGGGGCGCCGTCTCGATCGTCATGGACGAGGGCGCCAGGTCCGACGACATCGACACGCATTCGAAGACTGCGCGCATCCGCGTCCATCATGCCGAGACGGGTGCGGACGGGCATTTCACGCGCAAGGACGAGATGATCTCGACCGAGGATGAGCCCGGTCACCAGGGCCTTTGCGATCGCGAGCAGGCCTATGTGCTCCGGGCGATCCGCGAGGATATCGACCTCTCGCAGCACATGGCCGACGCCGTGACCTCGCTTGAAATCGTCCTCGCCGCCGACCTCTCGATGCGCGAGGGACGCAGCGTCAAGCTCTGAGGACGCTGCGTCCGCCGATCATTCACGCCGTCGGCACGGTGCCGCCGTCGATGACATGTTCCGTCCCCGTGATCGCGGCGGCGCGCGGCGATGCCAGGAAGAGGATCAGGTCGGCGACCTCTGCCGGCTTGGCCGGCCGGCCGAGCGGGATGCCGCCGAGCGACGCCATGATGATCCGCTTGCCGCCCTCGACATCGGTGCCGGCTTCCTCGGCGAGGCGTTCGGCGAGGGCGACCGAGGCTTCGGTCTCGACCCAGCCGGGCGAGACGCGCACGACCCGCACCCCATGCGGCGCCACTTCCTTCGAGAGGCTCTTGCTGTAGGTCGAGAGCGCCGCCTTGGCCGCGGCATAGGCGGTGGTCGATTGCGGCAGCGGCAGCCGATGCTGGATCGAGGTCACATGGATGATGACGCCGGAGCCCTGCGCGATCATCGCGGGCAGCAGCGCCCGGTCGAGCCGCACGGCGGGCATCAGATTGTGGTCGATCTCCTTCTGCCATTCCGCGTCCGGCAGGGCCGCGAAGCCGCCGGCCGGTGCGCTCGATCCGCCGAGCACATTGATGAGGGCATCGACGCCGCCGAAGCGCGTCAGCACGGCATCGGCGACGCTGGCGCACCCCTCGGCCGTCATGAGGTCGGCGGCGAGGAAGGTGACGTTCTCCGCCGCCTCATCCGGCACCGTGCGCGCGGTGGCGATCACCCGTGCGCCCGCCGCGGCCAGCGCCGCCACCACCGCCGCGCCGACGCCCCTCGTTCCGCCCGTCACCAGGACGCGCTTGCCGGCAAGACCGGGATCGAAGGTCATGGCGCGATCTCCAGGCGGGCGATGGCATCGCCCTCGAGCGTGAAGCGGTAGCGAAGATCGATCGTGCTGCCCGGGAAGGTGCCTGTGAGATGCGCGGTGACGACGAGCGCCTCGCCCTCGGCCTCGATCGCGAAAGGCTCGGTGGTGTATTCGAACTGCTGCGAGGTCTCGCTCTTCCATCGCGCGATGGCCTCGCGGCCGCGATGGGTGCGGCGCTCGTCGACGACGACGGCGTCGCTGGTGAAGCCGTCGGCGATGTCCGCGCCCTTCGCGCCGTCGGCGGCGAAGTAGCGGGCAATGGGGGCGGGTAATGAAACGGCCATGGCTGTCTCCGGCGTGAGCTTGTACGCCCACCGAAATCGGCCTAGCCTTCCGAAAGCGCAAGAACGGACAAAAAGGTAAGGTACTTACGGAAAAGTATGTCCAGCACCTACACACGGGAGTCGGCGGCCGAGGGCGTCGAGAGCGCGCTCAAGCTGCTCGAAGGGCGGTGGAAGCTGGTGATCCTCTTTCACCTCTTCGGCGGGCAGGTCCTGCGCTTCTCCGATCTCGAGCGCTCGATCGAGGGCATCTCGCAGAAGATGCTGATCCAGCAGCTTCGCCAGATGGAGGCGGACGGCATCGTCCGCCGCATAGTCCATCACCAGGTGCCGCCCAAGGTCGAATATTGCCTGACGGACTGGGGACAGGCGCTCTGTCCGGCGCTCGATGCGCTGCTCAGCTGGGCCGCGCAGCGAGAGGCCGCGACACCCGCTCCCGCAATGCCCGAGCCCGCGGCTCCCTGAGAGACCTCGCGCGCGGTCCTGCCGGCCCCGCTCTTGTCTTCGCCGCATTCGCAATGCCACTCTCGCCGCCGCAATCCGGGGCGATGTCCATGAAGACCATTCTCATCATCGGCGGCGGCCATGCCGGCGCGCAGGCGGCGGCGAGCCTCAGGAGCGACGGCTTCGACGGCCGCGTGATCCTCGTCTCCGCCGAGACCGAGCTTCCCTATCACCGCCCGCCGCTCTCCAAGGCCTTCATCAAGACGGCCGACGAGGAGCTGCAGGAATTGCGGCCGGCGCTCTTCTACGAGAAGAACGGCATCGATCTCGAACTCGGCCGCAAGGCGGTCGGCATCGACCGCGCCGCCGGCGAACTCCTGCTTGAAGACGGCAAGCTCGCCTTCGACGCGATGGTGCTGGCGCCGGGCGCGCGGGTGCGCATCCCTCCCGTCCCGGGCATCGATCTTGGCAATGTCTTCATGCTGCGCACGGCCGAGGATGCGCGGCGCCTGCGCGAGCGCTTCGCGGTGGCAAAAGACGTCGTCGTGGTCGGCGGCGGCTTCATCGGCCTCGAACTCGCGGCGACCGCGCGGCTGCTCGGCAAGACGGTGACGGTGCTGGAGGCGGCGCCACGTCTGATGGGCCGCGTGGTCGCGCCGCAGATCTCCGCCTTCTTCCTCGATCTCCATCGCGGGTTCGGCTCGACGGTGCTCACGGAGACGTCGGTGAAGGCGATCCTCGGCGAGGACGGCGCCGCCGTCGCCGTCGAAACGCTCGCGGGCGAGCGCATCGCCGCCGATACGGTGATCGTCGGCGTCGGCGTCGTTCCCAATATCGAACTCGCTTCGGAAGCCGGCCTCGCGGTCGCCAACGGCATCACGGTCGACGAGGCGATGCGGACCTCCGATCCGCGCATCGTCGCCGCCGGGGACGCGGTCGAGTTCCATCACTGGCAGCTCGGCCGTACGGTGCGGCTCGAAAGCGTGCAGAACGCCGTCGACCAGGCCAAGACGGCGAGCGCGACGCTGATGGGCAAGGCCGAGCCCTATCGCGCCGTGCCGTGGTTCTGGTCCGATCAGGGCGACGTCAAGCTGCAGATGGTTGGCCTTTCCAACGATGCCGACCGCAGCGTGCTGCGCGGCCGTCCGGAGGATGGCAGCTTCTCGGTCTTCCACTATCGCGGCGATCTCCTCGTCGCGATCGATTCGGTAAACCGCGGCGCCGACCACATGCTCGGCCGCCGCCTGCTCGCCGCCTGCACCTCGCCGACACCGGAGCAGGTCGCCGACCCCGGCTTCGACCTGAAGACCCTGATGACGCGCTGACGCCGCGCTGCGCGCCGGATTCCGCCGCGCGCGTTGCTCCGCAGCATGGGTTCGACTAGAAGAGCGCCAGACCCATCCCCAAATGCCGCGCTTCCCCCGGAAGCCGCTTGGAGCACACCTTATGGCGCGCCAGTTCATCTATTTCATGCAGGGCCTGACCAAGTCCTATCAGGGCGGCAAGAAGGTCCTCGAGAACGTCCATCTCTCCTTCTATCCCGACGCCAAGATCGGCGTGCTCGGCCCGAACGGCTCGGGTAAGTCGACGCTGCTCAAGATCATGGCCGGCCTCGACAAGGACTTCACCGGGGAGGCCTGGGTCGCGCAGGGCGCCACGGTCGGCTATCTGCAGCAGGAGCCGCCGCTCGATCCGGACAAGACGGTGCTCGAAAACGTCATGCTCGGCGTCGCCAAGAAGCAGGCCATCATCGATCGCTACAACGAACTGATGATGAACTATTCCGACGAGACGGCGGACGAGGGCGCCAAGCTCCAGGACATCATCGACAGCCAGAATCTCTGGGATCTCGAAGGCCAGGTCGAGATGGCCATGGACGCGCTGCGCTGCCCGCCCGGCGAATCGAGCGTCGTCAACCTCTCGGGCGGCGAGCGCCGCCGCGTGGCGCTGGCACGGCTGCTCCTGGAGCAGCCCGACCTGCTGCTTCTCGACGAGCCGACCAACCATCTCGACGCCGAGTCGATCTCCTGGCTCGAGAATCACCTGCGCAACTATCCGGGCGCGATCCTGATCGTCACCCACGACCGCTACTTCCTCGACAATGTGACGGGCTGGATCCTCGAGCTCGATCGCGGCCGCGGCATCCCCTACGAGGGCAACTACTCCGTCTATCTGGAGAAGAAGGCCAAGCGGATGGAGCAGGAAGGCCGCGAGGACATGACCCACATGAAGGCGATCGAGCGCGAGCGCCAGTGGATCGCCTCCTCGCCGAAGGCCCGCCAGTCGAAGTCGAAGGCGCGTATCCGCGCCTATGACGAGCTGGTCGAGGCGGCGCAGGCCAAGACGCTGCAGACCGCGCAGATCGTCATCCCGGTCGGCGAGCGGCTGGGCGGCAAGGTCATCGAGGTCGAGAACCTCACCAAGAGCTATGGCGACCGCGTCCTCATCGAGAACCTCTCCTTCAAGCTGCCGCCCGGCGGCATTGTCGGCGTGATCGGCCCGAACGGCGCTGGCAAGTCGACGCTGTTCAAGCTGATCACCGGCGAGGAGAAGCCGGATTCGGGCACCATCACGCTCGGCGAGACGGTGCAGCTCGGCTATGTGAACCAGGGCCGCGACGACCTCGCGGCCAACAAGACCGTCTGGGAGGAGATCTCCGGCGGCGCCGAGGTGTTCTATCTCGGCAAGAAGGAGGTCAACACGCGGGCCTATGTCGGCGCCTTCAACTTCAAGGGCACCGATCAGCAGCAGAAGGTCGGCACGCTCTCGGGCGGCCAGCGCAACCGCGTCCACCTCGCCAAGCTCCTGAAGGACGCCAACAACGTCATCCTGCTCGACGAGCCCACCAACGACCTCGACACCGAGACGCTCGCCGCGCTCGAAGAGGCGCTGGAGGATTTCGCCGGCTGCGCCGTGATCATCAGCCACGACCGCATGTTCCTCGACCGCCTGGCGACGCATATCCTCGCCTTCGAGGGCGACAGCCATGTCGAGTGGTTCGAGGGCAATTTCGCCGACTACGAGGAGGACAAGAAGCGCCGCCTCGGCCCCGACTCGGTGAACCCGCACCGCATCAAGTACAAGAAGCTGTCGCGCTGACGGCTGGCCGGGCGGCGCGACAGCCGCCGCCCGCTTCGCGCTTGGCGGAGCAAGGCCTTCGCCATTCTCACGATGGGAATGTGGTCGCGCCCGCGAGTCCCCGCGGCTGACGGGCGATGCACGACGGCGGTTACGCCGTACACCGCCCGCAGCCCCCACCGGCCATGCCGGTTGAGACGAGCCTCGCGGGAGGGCGAGGCACATGGGCTGGCGGACGATCCTGCCTGGGTCTAGGGGGCAGGGGCAGAACCGTCCGCCCTTCCTCAGCCAAAAGGCCAAGGGTTCCTGAGCGGCCGCACAGGCGAGGTGCGGCCGGGACCGGATTCTCGGGATGTCCTGACGAGAGCCGGACACCATTCCCCGGAATCATGGTCACCTCGGCGCCGGGGTGGTGGCGCCGAACTTGGCACTGAAGGTGCCTGTCGGCGAGGGCCGTGTCTGTGACGGAAGTCACAGGGGTCAGGCGGCGAGGCGCTCCGCGCCGGCATCGATCCTCGTCGCGGCTTCCATCGCGTCCGAGAGGATCCGCTCGGCTTCCTTCGCGAAGCCGTCCCCATCCCTGAGCGCGGCCGTCCTGAGCAGCGGGCAGGCGCCGCCGCGGTCGACCGCCGTCGCGATCACCGCGAGATTGGCACAGGCCTCCGTCTGGCCGAGCCGCGCGAGCAGGGCGCGTCTTGCCGCGAACAGCGTCGCCGGCGGGAAATGCCCGACCAGCGCCGGCCGCGCGCGGTTCTCTTCCTCGCCGAGATGGCGCAGGCAATCACCGACGAAATGGCGGACCAGCACCAGCGCGGCGCGGTAATGGCGACGGCGGTCGTGATCCGCAGCTCCGGCGGCCGTCGCGAGCGACGCGCCGATCGCATCGGCAGCCTCGGCGAGCGCGGCATGGGCGGCGCCGAGCTCGGCGGCGACACGCGGCGCGGCGATCGCGAGGAGCGGCAGCAGCGTCCCCGCCTCCGCGCGGGCGTGGCTGTCGACGAGCCGGGCGACAAGCATCCAGCGCGCGGCGACGGCGCCGCATTCCGCCTCGTCCTGCAGCGCAATCGCCGCCAGGACATCGGCGAGCGCGAAGCGCATCGCGTCATGGGCGGGGCCGTAGAGATCGGGGATCATCGCGTCGGTGCGGGTCATGGGGGGCTCCTCAATGGCCGGACGGGTTCGGCCGGCGTTGAGCGCGGCAATAGCAGCGTCTTCGCCGGCGGGGAGTGACGGCCGTCACGTTTCGGCGCGATAAGGAGCGGGGGCGGAAGGAGCGCAGGATGGACTGGTCGGCCGGGCAATATCTCAAATTCGAGGACGAGCGGACGCGGCCCGCCCGCAATCTCCTCGCCGAAGTGCCGCTGGCGGCGCCGCGGTATTGCGTCGATCTCGGCTGCGGCCCCGGCAATTCGACCGCGCTGATCGCCGCCCGTTTTCCCGAAGCCCGCATCGTCGGTGTCGACACGGCGCCTGACATGTTGCGCGCCGCGCGAGAGCGGCTGCCCGGCGCCACCTTCGTCGAGGCGGATGTCGCGACCTGGCAGGCTGACGCGCCGGCCGATCTCCTCTTCGCCAATGCCGTCTTCCAGTGGGTGCCCGGCCATCTCGCCGTGCTCGAGCGGCTGATGGGCGCCCTGGCGCCGGGCGGCGTGCTCGCTGTGCAGATGCCCGACAATCTCGGCGAGCCGAGCCATCTCCTGATGGAAGAGACGGCGCGCAGCGGCCCCTTCGCCGACGCCTTCGCGGGGAAGACCATCCGCCGGGAGGCGCTCCCGGCCCCGCGGACCTATGTCGAGCGCCTCGCGCCGCTCGCGGCGAAGGTCGAGGTCTGGCACACGATCTACCAGCACCGCCTCGCCGATGCGGCGGCCATCGTCGAATGGGTGAAGGGCACCGGCCTTCGCCCCTATCTCGACCCGCTGCCGCAGGAGCGCCGCGCGGCCTTCCTCGAGGCCTATACGGCGCGGATCGCCGAGGCCTATCCGCCACTCGCCGCCGGCGGCGTGCTGCTCGCCTTTCCGCGACTGTTCATCGTGGCGGTAAAGGCAGGCGGCTAAGGAGCGACGGCGCTGCTTCCGGTCTCGCGCATCGCCTCGATCACGAGGTCGCCGAAGGCCGCGAAATCGGCGCTGCGCGGAGAGGAGCGGCGCCAGACGAGGCCGATTTCGCGTTTCGGCTCCGGCTCGGCGAAGCGCGCGAGCGCGATGCGCGGATCGCGCGCCTCGATCTCGACGCAGATCTCGGGGAGCAGCGTCACGCCATAGCCGTTGGCGACCATCTGCATGATCGTCGCGAGGCTGGCCGAGCCGAAGCCGCTCTGCAGTTCCGATTTCTGGATCCGGCAATAGGTGAGTGCCTGGTCGCGCAGGCAGTGACCCTCCTCGAGCAAAAGCAGCCGGTCGGCCGGAATGGCATCGGGGCCGGCGAGGCGCGGCTGCGGCGAATCGGGTGTCGCCTGCCGGGCGAGCAGGAAGCGGTCGGTGAAGAGCGCACGGCTGCCGAGCGCCGGATCGCCGGGCGGCAGCGCCATGAGCAGGAGATCGAGCTTGCCCTGCGCCAGTTCCTGCGTCAGCTGGTCGGTGCGCGTCTCGCGCAATTGCAGTTCGAGCGCCGGATAGGCTGCGTTCACCTTCGGCAGCACGCGCGGCAGCAGATAGGGCGCCACCGAGGGGATCACGCCGAGCTTCAGCGTTCCGGAGAGGACGGCGCCACCATGGCGGGCGAAATCGGTCAGATCGCGGACATCGCCGAGAATGCGCGCCGCCCGGTCGGCGATCTCCCGTCCCTTCGGCGTCAGGGCGATACGCCGCGCGCCCCGCTCGACAAGCGGCAGGCCGAGCGCGGCCTCGAGGTCCTGGATCTGCTGCGAGAGCGCCGGCTGCGAGACGCCGCATTCGTCAGCGGCGCGGCCGAAATGCAGCCTTCGGGCGACGGCGTCGAAATAGCGGAGTTGGCGCAGCGTGATCAATCCGCCCTCCTTCGGGTCTGGCGTCGTGCGATCAGATAAACTTATCGCAGTCCCCATTCAATGTGATTGGAACCGATCCAGACTGCGTGGCATGGTGGCGTCATTCGAGCGGGACACAGCAAGATGACCCGCGGCCATCAATGGAGGGCGCCATGACGGACAACCCGGCGGACAAGCCGACGGATACGCCGAGCACGCTGACCACGACGGCGGGTGCGCCGGTCGCCGACAACCAGAATTCGCTTTCGGCCGGCCAGCGTGGCCCGCTGCTGATGCAGGACTGGCAGCTCATCGAGAAGCTGGCGCATCAGAACCGCGAGCGCATCCCCGAGCGCGTCGTCCACGCCAAGGGCTGGGGCGCGCATGGCACGCTGACCGTCACGCATGACATCACGAAATATACCAAGGCGAAGATCTTCTCGGAGGTCGGCAAGAAGACCGATCTGATCGCGCGCTTCTCGACGGTGGCGGGCGAGCTCGGCGCCGCCGATGCCGAGCGCGACGTGCGCGGCTTCGCGGTCAAGTTCTACACCGAGGAGGGCAACTGGGACCTCGTCGGCAACAACACACCCGTCTTCTTCGTCCGCGACCCGCTGAAGTTCCCCGACTTCATCCACACGCAGAAGCGCCACCCCAAGACCAATCTCCGCTCGCCGACGGCGATGTGGGACTTCTGGTCGCTCTCGCCCGAGAGCCTGCATCAGGTGACGATCCTCTTTTCGGATCGCGGCCTGCCGCAGAATGTCCGGCATATGCACGGCTTCGGCTCGCACACGTTCTCGTTCATCAACGCCGCCAACGAGCGTTTCTGGGTCAAGTTCCACTTCAAGTCGCTGCAGGGCATCAAGAACTGGACCAACAGCGAGGCGGCCGGCGTCGTCGGCCAGACCCGCGAGTCGACGCAGGAAGATCTCTTCGGCGCGATCGAGCGCGGCGACTTCCCGCGCTGGCGCTTCGCCGTCCAGATCATGCCCGAGGCGGATGCGGACAAGACGCCCTACAATCCCTTCGACCTCACCAAGGTGTGGCCGCATGGCGACTATCCGCTCATCGATGTCGGCATCATGGAATTGAACCGCAACGCGGACAATTACTTCGCCGAGATCGAGCAGGCGGCGTTCTCGCCATCCAACATCGTGTCGGGCATCGGCTTCTCGCCGGACAAGATGCTGCAGGCGCGTATCTTCTCCTATGCCGACGCGCATCGCTACCGGCTCGGCACGCATTACGAGGCGCTGCCGGTGAACCATCCGAAGGTGCCGGTGCACAACTATCACAAGGACGGGCAGATGCGCTTCTTCCCGCCGACCACCCCGCCCGACGCCTATTACGAGCCGAACTCCTTCTCCGGCCCGAAGCAGGACGAGCGCTTCCGCGAGCCGCCGCTGAAGATCTCGGGCGACGCCGACCGCTACGACCATCGCAGCGGCAATGACGACTATACCCAGGCCGGCAATCTCTTCCGCCTGATGTCGCCGGAGCAGAAGCAGCAGCTTTACGGCAATATCGCCGCGGCGATGCAGGGCGTCCCGGTCGAGATCGTCAACCGGCAGCTCGTGCATTTCTACCGCGCCGATCCCGATTACGGCATCGGCGTCGCCGCCGCGCTCGGCCTGCCGACCGACGGTCTCGCCGCCGCCGCGGAGTGATCCCGTCCCATTCCACGCTGAACGGCCCCGCCTCGCGCGGGGCCGTTTTCGTTTGCAGGGGGAGATGTGACAGCGGCGCGTGGAAATCGCGTCGCCGATCACCACAGCCCTTTACTCATATAAAGATATCTTTATATCTTGCGGACGCCGCGCTTGCGGCCTCCGGAGGATTGTTCGTGGACGGCGGTGCCGAGAAGCTCGATGTGGAGACGCTGGTCGCGACGCTGAAGGCGGCGGGCGAGCCGACGCGGCTGCGCATCCTGGCGCTCCTTTGCCGCAGCGAACTGACGGTCAAGGATCTGACGGCGATCCTCGGCCAGTCGCAGCCGCGCATTTCGCGCCACCTGAAGCTGCTCGCAGATTGCGGGCTGATCGCGCGTTATCCGGAAGGCGCCTGGGTCTATTACCGCCTCGCCGAAAGCGATCCCGGCCGTCGCATCGCGCAGAGCCTCGTCGGCGTCGCCGATCCCGGCGATCCGGAACTCGTCCGCGACCGTGAATGGCTGGCGGCCGTGAAGCGGCAGCACCAGAGCGAGGCGTCGCGCTATTTCGCCGACAATGCCGCCGACTGGGACACGATCCGCTCGCTGCATGTCCCCGATGCCGCGGTCGAGCAGGCGATGGCGAAGCTGGTAGGCGACCGGCCGATCGACCGTTTCCTCGATATCGGCACCGGCACGGGTCGGCTGCTAGAACTCTTCGCGCCGATCTATCGCAGCGGCGTCGGCATCGATGCCTCGACCGCGATGCTCGCCGTGGCGCGGGCCAATCTCGACAAGGCCGGCGTCGCCAAGGCGCAGGTCCGTCTCGGCGACATCATGAAGCTGCCCTTCGCCCGCGACAGCTTCGATCTCGTCGCCATCCACCAGGTGCTGCATTATCTCGACGATCCCGCCGAGGCGATCGGCGAGGCGGCGCGGGTGCTGCGGCCGGGCGGGCGACTGCTCGTCGCCGATTTCGCTCCGCACGGGCTCGAATTCCTGCGCGAGAAGCATGCGCATCGCCGCCTCGGCTTCTCGCATGAGGCGATGCTCGGCTGGACGCGCGGGCTGGGGCTCGAAACGGAAAAGGTTCTCGATCTCGGCGCGGGCGCCGGGGCCGATTCACTCACGGTGACGCTGTGGCTGGTGCGCGATCCGCGCTTCACCATGGCGGGCGCCGAACGGGGCTGGGAGAGCGCATGATGAGCGAGGCCGCGGCGCGGGCAAGCCGGACGAAGAGCGGGAGCGACGGACTCCGCGTGTCGTTCGAGTTCTTTCCGCCGAAGACCGAGGCGATGGAGGAAACGCTGTGGCGCTCGATCGAGCGATTGGCGCCGCTCGCGCCCTGTTTCGTCTCCGTCACCTATGGCGCCGGCGGCTCGACCCGCGAGCGCACGCATGCGACCGTCTCGCGCATTCTCGCCGAGACGGCGCTGAAGCCGGCGGCGCATCTCACCTGCGTCGGCGCGACCCGCGCCGAGGTCGACGCGGTCGTCGATGCCTATGCCGAAGCCGGCGTCCGCCACATCGTGGCGCTGCGCGGCGATCCGGCCGAGGGCATCGGCACGGCCTATCGGCCGCATCCGGGCGGCTATGACCGCTCGGCCGATCTCGTCGCCGCCATCCGCTCGCGCCATCCCGAGATCGAGGTCTCGGTTTCCGCCTATCCCGAGCGCCATCCCGAAAGCGCCGACTGGGCGACCGAGATCGACAATCTGAAGCGCAAGGTCGATGCCGGCGCCACCCGCGCCATCACGCAATTCTTCTTCGACAACGACCTCTATGCCGCCTATCGCGACCGCGTCGCAGCGGCGGGCCTCGACATCCCGATCGTTCCCGGCATCGTGCCGGTGCTGAATTTCACGCAGACCGCGCGGTTCGCCGAGAAGGCCGGCGCGAGCGTGCCGCCCTGGTTCGCCGCGCGCTTCGAGGGCCTCGAGGAGGATGCGGCGACGCGGCAACTGGTCGCCGCCGCCGTCTGCGCCGAGCAGGTCTTCGATCTCGTCGATCGAGGCGTCTCCGACTTCCATTTCTACACGATGAACCGCGCCGATCTTGTCTACGCCATCTGCCACCTCCTCGGCATGCGGCCGGCGAAGCCCGCCGCGCCGGAGAGCGCGGCGGCGTGAACCAAAGAATACAAGGTCTCAGGCTCGTTGATCCCTGGACCGCGGGCTGAGAAAAGGAAAACGATCATGAGCGCATCAGCCAGATCTGCAGTTCTCGCCGCCGAGGCCGCCAGGCGCATCCTCGTGCTCGACGGCGCGATGGGCACCATGATCCAGCGCCTGAAGCTCACCGAGGCCGATTTCCGCGGCGAGCGGTTCAAGGACTGGCCGCGTGATCTGAAGGGCAACAACGATCTCTTGATCCTGACGCGGCCGGACGCCGTCGAGGCCATCCACCGGCAGTATTTCGAAGCCGGCGCCGATATCGTGGAGACCAACACCTTCTCGTCGACCTCGATCGCGCAGGCCGATTACGGGATGGAGGCGCTCGCCTATGAGCTGAATTTCGAGGGCGCGCGCATTGCCCGCCGCGCCGCCGATGCCGTTGCCGCCGCGACCGGCCGGCCGCGCTTCGTCGCCGGCGCCATCGGGCCGACCAACCGCACCGCCTCGATCTCGCCCGACGTCAACAATCCCGGCTTCCGCGCCGTGACCTTCGACGAATTGCGCGCGGCCTATGCCGAGGCGGCGCGCGGCCTCGTCGATGGCGGCGCCGATCTCATCCTGATCGAGACCATCTTCGACACGCTGAACGCCAAGGCGGCCGTCGCCGCGGTCGAGGATGTGTTCGAGGAGAAGGGCGTCAGCCTGCCGGTGATGATCTCCGGCACGATCACCGATCTCTCGGGCCGCACGCTTTCCGGCCAGACGCCGACCGCCTTCTGGTATTCGCTGCGCCATGCCCGGCCATTCTCGATCGGCCTCAACTGCGCCCTCGGCGCCCGCGAGATGCGCGCTCATATCGACGAGATCGGCCGCGTCGCCGACACACTCGTCTGCGCCTATCCGAATGCCGGGCTGCCGAACGAATTCGGCGAATATGACGAAAGCCCCGAGGCGATGGCGAAGCTCGTCGGCGAGTTCGCGCGCTCCGGCCTCGTCAACATCGTCGGCGGCTGCTGCGGCACGACGCCGGACCATATTGGCGCCATCGCGCATGCCGTCGAGGGCCTCGCGCCACGCCGCATCCCCGAGGTGGCGCCGCAGCTTCGCCTGTCGGGCCTCGAGCCCTTCACCGCGGCGGCGTGACGGCGGCCGGAAAACCTCTATCCTTGCGCATCAAGCCCGAGCCAGGGCGCCGCAACCAGCAAAGCTCGCTCATGACCACCGCCACGGCCTCCTTCATCAATATCGGCGAGCGCACCAATGTCACCGGCTCGGCGAAATTCAGGAAGCTGATCACCGCCGGCGATTATGCCGCGGCGCTCGATGTCGCGCGCGAGCAGGTCGCGAACGGGGCGCAGATCCTCGACGTCAACATGGACGAGGGCCTGCTCGATTCCGAAGCGGCGATGGTGACCTTCCTCAACCTGCTCGCCGCCGAGCCCGATATCGCGCGCGTGCCGATCATGATCGACAGTTCGAAATGGTCGGTCATCGAGGCCGGGCTCAAATGCGTGCAGGGCAAGCCGATCGTGAACTCGATCTCGCTGAAGGAGGGCGAGGGTCCGTTCCGCGAGCAGGCGAAGAAGCTGCGCCGCTACGGTGCCGCCGTGGTCGTCATGGCCTTCGACGAGAAGGGCCAGGCCGACACCTTCCAGCGCAAGACCGAGATCTCGGCCCGCGCCTACCGCATCCTCGTCGACGAGATCGGTTATCCGGCCGAGGACATCGTCTTCGATCCGAATGTCTTCGCGATCGCCACCGGCATCGAGGAGCATGACAATTACGGCGTCGACTTCATCGAGGCGACGCGCTGGATCCGGCAGAACCTGCCGCATGCGCATGTCTCGGGCGGCGTCTCGAACCTCTCCTTCTCGTTCCGCGGCAACGAGCCGGTGCGCGCGGCGATGCATTCGGTGTTCCTCTATCACGCCATCGCCGCCGGCATGGACATGGGCATCGTCAATGCCGGCGCGCTGCCGGTCTATGACGAGATCGACCCGGAACTGCGCGAGCGCTGCGAGGATGTCGTCCTCAACCGGCGCAAGGATTCGACCGAGCGCCTGCTCGAGATCGCCGAGCGCTTCAAGGGCGGCGGGCAGCAGAAGAAGGAGGCCGATCTCGCCTGGCGCGAATGGCCGGTCGAGAAACGGCTGGAGCATGCGCTCGTCGCGGGCATCACCGATTTCATCGAGGCGGACACCGAGGAGGCGCGGGCGAAGTCGGCGCGTCCGCTCGATGTCATCGAAGGGCCGCTGATGGCCGGCATGAACGTCGTCGGCGACCTCTTCGGCGCCGGCAAGATGTTCCTGCCCCAGGTGGTGAAGTCCGCCCGCGTCATGAAGCAGGCCGTCGCCTATCTCATGCCCTTCATGGAGGAGGAGAAACGGCGGCTCGGCGCCTCCGGCTCGTCCTCGGCCGGCAAGGTCCTGCTCGCGACCGTGAAGGGCGACGTGCACGACATCGGCAAGAACATCGTCGGCGTCGTCCTCCAGTGCAACAATTTCGAGGTCATCGATCTCGGCGTCATGGTCCCGGCGGCGAAGATCCTGTCGGTGGCGCGCGAGGAGAAGGTCGATGTCATCGGCCTCTCCGGCCTCATCACGCCCTCGCTCGACGAGATGTGCCATGTGGCGGCCGAGATGGAGCGCGAGGGCTTCGACGTGCCGCTGCTCATCGGCGGCGCCACCACCTCGCGCGTCCATACGGCCGTGAAGATCCATCCGAACTATGGCCGCGGGCAGACGGTGCATGTCATCGATGCGAGCCGCGCGGTCGGCGTCACGTCCAATCTTCTCGGCCGCGAGCGCGGCGCCTATGTCGCCGATATCCAGGCTGACTATGCCCGCATCGCCGAGGCGCATCAGCGCGGGCAGGAGGCCAAGCGCCGCATCACGCTTGCCGAGGCGCGGGCCGACGCGCTGAAGCTCGACTGGACGAGCTACCGGCCGGTGAAGCCCAGCTTCCTCGGCGCACGGCTGTTCCAGGATTATCCGATCGCCGAGCTCGTCCCCTATATCGACTGGACGCCGTTCTTCGCGACCTGGGAGATGAAAGGGACATACCCGCAGATCCTCGACGACGAGACCTACGGCCCGGCGGCGCGCGCGCTCCTCGCCGATGCCGAGGCGATGCTGACGAAGATGGTCGACGAGCGCTGGGTCAGCGCCAATGGCGTCGTCGGCTTCTGGCCGGCCAATGCGATCGGCGACGACATCGCGCTTTATGAGGACGAGGGCCGCGAGGTGGAAAAGGCGCGGCTCTTCACGCTGCGCCAGCAGATCGCCCGCTCGACCGATCGCCGCCGCCATGTCGCGCTGTCGGACTTCGTCGCGCCGGTCGGCAGCGGCGTCGCCGATTATGTCGGCGGCTTCGCGGTGACGGCCGGCATCGGCGAGGAGGCGGTGGCGGAGCGCTTTGCGCGCGCCAACGACGATTATTCCAAGATCCTCAGTCAGGCGCTCACAGACCGTCTCGCCGAGGCCTTCGCCGAGCGCATGCATGAGCGGGTGCGGCGCGAGCTCTGGGGCTATGCGCCTGACGAGCATCTGACGCCGGCCGAATTGATCCGCGAGGGCTATGCCGGCATCCGTCCGGCGCCCGGCTATCCGGCGCAGCCCGACCATACCGAGAAGCGGACGCTGTTCGACCTCCTCGACGCCGAGAATGGCGCCGGCATCAGGCTTACCGAGAGCTTCGCCATGTGGCCGGGCTCGTCGGTCTCCGGGCTCTATTTCGCCCATCCCGAGAGCTTCTATTTCGGCGTCGGGCGGATCGAGGCCGATCAGGCGGCGGATTATGCGGCGCGCAAGGGCTGGCCGGTATCGGAAGCCGAGCGCTGGCTGGCGCCGATCCTCAATTACGACCCGGCCACACGGGCCGTGGCAGCTGAATAGGGCTCAGCCGCCGAAAAGATGCGACCACGGCATCGGCGGGCGTTGTCCCGTCCGTTCCAGATATTTCTGGAGCACCAGCAGCGAGACGAGCCGCTCGTTTTCCTCGTCCTGGAACGTCGCGACATGGCGGTTGGCCTCGGCGATGATCGCCCGCGCCTCGTCCTCGTTGCGGTCGTAATAGGCGACGACTTCCTCGAGATCGGCGAAATCCGGCCGTAGCTCGACGAAATGCCGCCCCGGCACCAGCGTCCCCTCCATGAACCAGGTCTCGTAGAGCGGCCTCGGCATCAGGCAGAGCGACTGCGAGGCGAGGATCCATTTCAGATTGGTCGCGACGTCATAGCCTTCGACCGAGATTAGGTAGCGGTGGCGGAGCTGGTCGGCGATGGCGAGATAGGGCTTCGGCGCGATGCCGGCATGCGCGCGGCCGACATGGCCGATATCGTGCACCTTGTGATCGTGAAAACGCCGCACCAGCGCATCGCGAAGGCCCGAATGATCGGCGATGGCGCCGCGCCAGACCGCGCTCTTGCGCTTGTCGTCGAAGGCGACGGGATCGCGATGCAGCGTGAAATGCCGGAGCTTGTCGAGCTTGAACAGAACCGAATTGCGATTGTCGCCATGGATCGGCCGGCTCTTGACGATGGTCGGCTCGGGCGGAACGGTGATCAGGTCGCCGAAGAAGTATCGGAGCGCGGCGTCGCCGCCGAAATACTTGGCATATTGCTTGAGGTCGTAGGAATAATAGGTCGACGGCCGGACGGGGATATCGCGGATGCGGCGGCTCTCGGTGAGCCGCGACGGGGTATCCAGCTTGTTGCAGTAGTTGACGCGCCGGATGATGTCATCCGAAGGCGGCGTCTTTGAAAGCTGGTCGAAGATGCGCTGGAGGCGGCGCTCGTAGACGGCATAGGGCAGGGCATCGCGCGTGACGCCGCGAATATAGAAGCTCGCGCGCCGCCAGGTCCGCCCGAGATCCGGCGCCGATCGGCCAGCCTTCGCCATTCGCCCGTCCTCACATCTTGATCGGCGGGTTCTTTACGATGCGCGATTGCGGCAGGCAAATTGCGGCGAAGCAACGCTGGCAGCGACTGCGCGTTTCGGATAGGCACAGCCGATACCCGACATCAGGGGCCGCTTGCCGGCGCCGATCCATCGAGCTTCCATCATGGCCGACACCGAACATGCCAGCCGGTTCACCCGCGACGGGTTCATGCGCGGTTTCATGGAGGGCATCGGCCTTCTGCCGGGCATGATCGCCTTCGGCGCCGTGTTCGGCGTGCTGGCCGAGGGCGTCGGGCTGCCGGTCGTCGGCGCCACCGCGATGAGCGCTTTCGTCTTTTCCGGGACGGCTCAGCTCCTCGCCGTGCATTCCTGGGGCGCGCCCGACCTGCTGCTCGCGACGGTCGTCGCCGTCGTGGCCATGAATGCGCGCTATGTCCTGTTCGGCGCGGCCATCCAGCCCTGGATGCGGGGCGTCTCGCCCTGGATCGCCTATCCGTCGCTGTTCCTGCTCGTCGATCCCAACTGGGCGACGGCGATGCGCGAGCGCGACGCGGGCCGTCACGATGTCGCGGTCTTCATCGGCATGGGCGCTGCCTGCATGGTGGGATGGCTCGCCGGGACGATCGCGGGCGCCGGCTTCGGCGGCCTGCTCGGCGATCCGCGCCGGCTCGGCCTCGATTTCTTCCTGCCGGCCTTCTTCCTGTCGCTCGCCTGCGGCTTCTGGAAGGGCAGGGGCGATCTCCTGCCCTTCGCGATCGGCGCGGCGGTCGCCTTCGTCTTCGACCGCTATGTCGGCGGCTCCTGGCATGTGCTGGCGGGTGGCCTCGCGGGCAGCCTTTTCGCGGCCTTCATGCCGCGGAAGCCGAAGCAGGAGGAGGCCGCGCCATGAGCGTCGATCCTTCCACGCCGGCCGGCCTTGCCCTCATCATCGCCGCGATGACGGTGACGGCCTATATGACGCGCGTCGCGGGATTCTTCCTGATGCGCTTCGTGGCCGTGACGCCGCGCGTCGAGGCCTGGCTGAAGGCGCTGCCGCTTGCCATCATGGGCTCGATCCTGGCGCCGATCGCAGCGCATGGCGGTCCGGCGGAATATGCCGGCTTCGCCGCGACGATCGCGGTGTTCCTCATGAGGCGCAACGACATCCTCGCCGCGCTCGCCGGCATGGGAACGGTCGCGCTGCTGCGCGCCGCATTCGGCCTTTAGGACAAGCTCTCTTCAGCCTTGCGCTGTGAACGGCGTCACAGCGCGCCGACGACAATGGCGGCAATGAAGAGGAAGGCGGCACTCACCGCAAGGAACTGAATCGGACGAGCGAGGCTCATGGGCATCTCCCGGGTCTCTCTTGTCGTGTCCCTATTTCGCCACAAAGCTTAATCGATCCGGCCGCGCCGGCAAAGCGGTTTCGGGCCGCTTGCTGCGATCAACCCGGTGAAAGCGTACCAAAAGCGGCCTGAGCCGGGGAACAAAGTTCTCCTGCCGCAGCGCAGCAGGCGGCATGGGGGCAATTCGTTGCGCCGGCCGAATCGCAACAGTTTGACCCTGAAATTTACCGGATCGCGCAATCGTTCCTTATGAGTTGGCTGGCACACTCTCGCCATCCGAACGAGGCTTGCGAGGCGACGATGCTTGAGGAACTGACGCGACTCGCCCGCGATCGTGCACCGGCCCGCCGGGAAGCGCTGCTGGCAGCCGTCATCGACCTCTATCGCGCGGCCGGAGCCAGGGCCGAACTCGCGCTCGGCGAGGTGTTCAGCGATATCGTCGTCTATCTCGTCGCCTGCCTGCCCGACACCGCCAAGCCGCGCGCAGGCGCGCTGTTGGCCGATCTTTCGACGGCGCCGCACGCGCTGGTGCTGCGGCTCGCCGGCGCGGGTGGACCGCTCGCCGGCCCGCTGCTTCAATCCTCGACCGTGCTTTCCGACGATGATCTCGTGGATCTCGTCGCCCGCCTCGACGAGGGCGGCCTCGCGGCCGTCGCCGCGCGGGCGGGTCTTTCGGAACGCGTGACCGATGCGCTGGTGGCCAAGGGCGGGCCGGCGCTCTGCCGCGCGGTCGCCGCCAATCGGTCAGCGCGCCTGTCGCGCAAATGCCTCGCCCGCATCGTCGCCGCCTGCGGCGAGGGCGCGGCCGAGCTTCGCGGCGCCGCCGACGTCATCGCCTTCGCGCCGACGCCGCGCCGCAAGCGCGCATCGCGCCGCGACGCTGGTGGCACGCCTCGTGTGATCGCCTTTCCGCAGCGCGCCGATCGGAGCACCGAGCCGGCCGCGGCGCCGCCCCCGGTCGCCGAAGCGATCGCGGCCATCGCATCGCATGACCGCATGCTGGAGGTCGCCATGCTGCTCGCGGCCCATGCCGGTCTGCCGCCCGATCTCGTCAGCCGCCTGATCGCGCGGCCGGATCCGACGCTGCTCGCCGTGCTTTGCCGCGCCGCCGGCGTGCCCGACAGCACCTTCTCGGTGATCGCCCGCATTCGCGGCCGCCGCTTCGGCCATCCGCTGGCGCAGACCCTGGCCGTCGAAGCCGCCTATGCCGAGCTCTCCGAGGCGGAGGCCCGCCAGAGGCTCGGCAGCGTCAAGGCGATGCAGAAGAAGGCCTGACGGCGGGATCTCGCCCGCCGCCGGCCATGGCTTGCGGGCTCAGGTGATCGAGCCGATGACGCCCTCGACGAGATAGTCGGTGCCCCAGAGGCTCGGATCGTAGAGCTCGATCGTCTCGGCGCTGATCAGCTTGCCGGTGTTCGACTTGATCGGCCCGATGAAATAGGGCGTGCCGGCCTTCAGTTCCTCGATCGCGGCGAGCGCGGCCGCCTTCGCCCGGTCCGTCGCGCCGGCGCCGAAGGCCGTGCTCTGGACCATGTCGCGGTCATAGCCGCCATAATTCTCGTTCGGCAGCTTCTCGCCCTTGGTGAGCAGGTCAGCGTAGGCCGTATAGACCGTGCCCCATTTCAGCTCCGCGCCGGTGATGAAGCCCTTCGGGGCCAGCGACGACTGGTCGGCATTGTGGCCGACGCTCTTCACGCCGCGCTTCTCGGCCGTTTCGACGATCACCTTCGGGCTGTCGACGTGGCAGGCGATGACGTCGCAGCCGGCATCGGCCAGCGCGTTCGCCGCCTCGGCCTCGCGCACCGGCAGCGACCATTCGCCGGTGATGATGAGGCGCACCTCGGCATTCGGGTTGACCTTGCGCACGCCGGTGGTGAAGGCGTTGATGTTGCGCAGCACGAGGGCGATCGGCTTGGCGGCGATGTAGCCGATCTTGTTCGACGTCGTCGAAAGGCCGGCGGCGATGCCGTTCACGTAATGCGCCTGGTCGAGATAGCAGAAGTAGCCGCCGAGATTCATCGGATGCTTCTTCGGATCCCAGAGCGAGGTCGGGTGGCGGAACTCGACATCGGGATATTTCTTGGCGGCGTCGATCATGAAGGGATCGAAATAGCCGAACGAGGTCGGGAACAGCAGCGTCGCGCCGTCGAGCTCGATCATCGATTCCATGGTCTTCGAGACGGCGCTCGTCTCGGGGACATTCTCTTCCTCGACGACGGTCACGCCCGGGATCGACTTCAGCGCCGCGGCGCCGACGGCATGGGCCTGGTTCCAGCCGAAATCATCGCGCGGCCCGACATAGATGAGGCCGATGGTGAGGTTGCCGGCCGCCCGCGCCCGCAACGGCAGGGCCGATGCCGAAAGGGCGAGCGCACCGAGGCCCGCGCCTTTGAGAAGGGTTCGTCTCGAGAATGTCATTTACGCAGTCTCCTCGTCGTATCGTTCGCTCTGGCTCGTCCGGAGCGCGCTTCTGCGGCGCGTCGTCCGGCAGGGGGGCGGAGCCTTTCCCAGGGGCTTCCGCCGGAAATCGGTTGTCTCGCGCCTAGGCGTCGCCGCCCTGCCTGCCGAGATAGCGCGAGAGGATCACGCCAAGATCGGCCTCGCTTTCGCTCTCGCCGCCGACGCCGCGCTGCTCGACGAGGCTGACATGCGCCTCCATCGCCGCGATCGCCGCCGCCGCGTCGCCGCGTTGCAGCGCCTCCAGCACGCTGCGATGCTCGCCGATCGCGCATTCCGAGCGATGCGGCCGGCCGAACACCGCCAGGATCAGCGAGCAGCGCGACACGACCTCGCCGACATAGCGCTCGAGCAGCTTGTTCCCGGCCATCGCCGCGAGCCGCACATGGAATTCCGCCGCGAGCCGGATCGTCGCCGGCCCGTCCTGCCGGCGCGCCGCCTCGTCCTCGGCCGCGATATGGGCGGCGAGCGTATCGCGCAGCGTGTCGCTCCAGCGCGCCGCGACGAGCCGCACCACTTCCCGCTCCAGGCAGCGGCGAACCTCGAACACCGCCCGCGCCTCCTCGAGGCTCGGCCGCGCGACGGTCGCCGTGCGCTTCGTCTTCATCTCGACCAGCCCGTCGGCGGCGAGACGCTGAAGCGCCGCGCGCACGATCGTGCGGCTGACGCCAAACTCCGCCCCGAGCGCGTCCTCGGGCAGTTTCGTCCCCGGCGGCAGCGCCTGGTCGACGACCGCCTGGCGCAGCACCGCATAGATGCGGCCGCCTCGACCGCTCGTCTGCGATGCGTCCGACCGGTTCATGATCCGACCTCCTGGACCGCATCCGTCATTTCGGAAGCAAGCCTAGTATACAAGATTGCGGCCGCCAATCCTGGGAATTGCTGAAAGAAGTCGCTCGAAATGCCGCGATTCTCATCAGATTGCGCTGCGGAAGAGCAGTCTTTCCGATCCCTCGCCGATAGATATGGCCACCGGCGCCGCGCTGTCATGTATACATGATCCAGCCGGTCGCCGGCTCATCCGCTCCGGCCTTGTCTGGTTGACCCTTCCTTAAGACGGCCCATCGCATTCTAGGCATATGTTCAAGGGCCCAGTGCTGCGTATCGGGTCGGTGTTCGCCTGCATCTTGCTGGCGGGCTGCGCTCTCAATTTCTTTGATGAGCGCGAGGCCTGGCGCGACCAGACGGAGCGCGCCTGCTATCGCCAGAAGCTGGTGGTGCCGAGCTATTTCCAGGAGCCGGCGCGCGAGATCGACGGCCGCGGCGCCTGCGGCATCGAGAAGCCGCTGCGCGTCAACGCCTTCCAGCAAGGGGTCGTCTCGGTCGGCGGCTCCGAGGTCGTGCTCGGCTGCATGATGACCTACACGATGGAGAAATGGATCCGCCAGGCGGTGCAGCCGGCGGCGCAGCAGCGCTTCGGCATGCCGGTCACCGAGATCCTGACCATGGGTACCTATGCCTGCCGCTCGCGCAACAACCGCCATGGCGACAAGCTCAGCGAGCACGCCTTCGCCAACGCCTTCGACGTCGCCGGTTTCCGCCTCGCCGACGGGCGCACCATCCGCGTCAAGGGCGACTGGTGGAACGGCGATCCGGCGACGCAGGCCTTCCTGCGCCAGACCCTGATCACGGCCTGCGACTACTTCACCACCGTGCTCGGCCCGGGATCGAACCGGCTGCACGAGGACCACATCCATATCGATCTCGCGCATCACAACGCGGCGGGGACCTCCCGCTATTGCCGGCCGAAGCTCGACATGCCGCCGCCGACCCTGGACGAGAATGTCCCGATGGTGAGCCTGCCGGCCGCGCCCGGCGCGCCGCCCGCCGCCACGATGGAGCAGCGTGCCTTCACCTATCGCTGGGACGACCAGCTCGGCGCGCCTGACGCAACCACGACGGGAACTCCCGCTCCCGTCGTCATGGCGCCGCCGCTGCCCGAAAGCGACGGACCGGGCGTTCGCCTGCCGCCGGCCAGCATTCCGCTTTCCTACGCCAACTGAGCTTCGGGCCCCGTTTCGCTGCCTCAAACCGCTTTGGCGGTGCGGTGAAGGCCATCACAGACGGTCGGGAGGGCATTTCGTAGACGGACGCCGCAACAACGGAGTCCGCCATGAACGCCATCACCCCGATCTATGTCGACGAGAGCCGGTACAACCTCTACACGATGCCGCACAAGGCGCTGCGCCGCGCGCAGATGCAGATCTCGATCCGCTTGGGCGCGATCGACGGCGAGGACGAGGAGGCCCTCGGGGCGCTCGTCGCCGACATGCGCGGCCTGATCGCCGCCGGCCGCGGCCATCTGCATCACGAGAACCTGCATATCCACGAGGTCATCGAGCAGCTCCGCGCCGGCGCGACCGAGCAGCTCGCCGACGATCACGAGCATCACGAGCGCGATTTCGACGAGCTCGAGGCGATGCTGGACGCGATCGAGGCGGCGCCCGCCGGCGAGCGCGCCAGCCTCCTGCGCGCGCTCTACCTCCGCTATTCGCTCTTCATCGCCGCCGATCTGCAGCACATGGTCGAGGAGGAGACCGAGACGCTGGCGCTGCTGCATTCGCTGTTCGGCGACGACGAGCTGCGCGCCATCGAGCACCGCATCATCGCCTCGATCGATGCGGAGACCATGATGGGCTTCCTGCGCCTGATGGTGCCGGCCATGAACCATGGCGAGCGCCTGGAACTCATCGGCGGCATGCGGGCCGGCATGCCTGCCGCGATCTTCGAGGGCGTCCTCAATGGCGTGGTGCGGCCCTCGCTCGGCGAGGCCGAGTTCCGCCGCCTTGCCGCCGATCTCGGTGTCGCGGCCTGATCAGGCAGCCGAAGCGCGGCGGCGGGGCAGGGGCTCCGCGGCCGCTTCATCCCCCTCCGCTCCGCCGAGCATCTCGGCGAGATGCTGCGTGCCCCAGGCCTTCAGCGCGGCGATGATCGGCTGCAAGCTCTCGCCGCGCGCCGAAAGGCGATAGTCCACGCGCGGCGGGATCTCGGGATAGACGGTGCGGATGACGAGGCCGTCGGCCTCCAGCTCGCGCAGCTGCTTGGTCAGCATGCGCTGTGTCGTGTTCGGCGTCACGCGGCGCAGCTCGTTGAAGCGCAGCGGGCCATTGCCGAGATGGTAGAGCACGACGCCCTTCCATTTGCCGTCGATGAGATCGAGCGTCACCTCGACCGGGCAGGCGGCGAAACGGCGGTCATAAGTCTGGTGTCCGGCCATCGCGGTATCCTTTCAGGCACTATAGGCCAGAAATGTGCGTTCTTGTGCAAAGGCGCAATACGTCCGAATTCTCCCTCGTCGCCCCGCCCTCGAGCGAGGCCAGGTACGGAGATCGCCTCGCCCTCCGGCGAGGCCAGGACCGGAGATCGCCATGCGCGCCATTGCCTTCACGAAGCCGCTTCCCATCGACGACGAGAATGCCCTCGTCGACATAACCCTCGACCGGCCGAAGCCCGGCCCGCGCGACCTCGTCGTCAAGGTTGAGGCCGTCTCGGTCAACCCGGTCGACTTCAAGGTCCGCCGCAGCGCCGATCCCGCCGGAACGCCGCGCGTCCTCGGCTTCGATGCCGCTGGGACGGTGGTCGAGACCGGCGGCGAGACGCAGCTCTTCAAGGTCGGCGACACCGTCTTCTATGCCGGCTCGATCGTGCGGCCCGGCACGGATGCCGAATTCCACGCCGTCGATGAACGGATCGTCGGCCGCAAGCCCGAGAGCCTCGATTTCGCCGGCGCAGCGGCGCTGCCGCTGACGGCGCTGACGGCGTGGGAGCTGCTGTTCGACCGCATCGGCGTCGTTCCCGGTTCCGCCGACGACAAGCGCTCGCTGCTCGTCCTCGGCGGCGCCGGCGGCGTCGGCTCGATCGCCATCCAGCTCGCCCGCGCCCTGACCGGGCTGACGGTGATCGCCAGCGCCTCGCGCCCCGAGACCGTCGCCTTCGCCAAGGATCTCGGCGCTCATCACATCGTCGATCACAGCCGCCCGCTCGCGCCGCAGGTCGAGGCCCTCGGCCTCAAGGCGGTCGATATCATCCTCGCCTTCGCCGGCACTGCCGGTCACGCCGCCGAGATCGCGGCGCTGGCCGCGCCGGAAGGCCATGTCGGCATCATCGAGGGCGTCGATGGCTTCGGTCCGGCCGAGTTCGGCCAGCTCTCCCAGAAGGCGGTCGGCCTGCAGTTCGAATCGATGTTCGCCCGCTCGCGCTTCGGAACGCCGGCGATCGAACGGCAGCACGAGATCCTCGACCGGGTGTCCGCGCTCGTCGATGCCGGCGCGATCCGGACAACGCTGACGAAGACGCTCTCGCCGATCAACGCCGCCAATCTCCGCGAGGCGCACAGGCTCGTCGAAAGCGGACGCATGATCGGCAAGGTGGTCGTCGCCGGCTGGTAGAGGGTCAGCGGAGGCGAAGCGCCTTCGCTGTCATGTCCGCGAGGATGCCCGGGAGGCGCTGGGGCTCCCGGGCAAGGCCGCCGAGCCTTCGCTGAAGCGTGTCGGCGCCATGGCCGAGCAGCGCGTTGAGGCGCGGCTGGCGGATGTCGCGGACAACCGCCCGGCAATAGGCGTCGTCGGGCCGTCCCTCCTGCGGCATGCCGAAATAGGTCGCGGCGAAGGTCAGCCATCGCCGCGCCTTGGTGCGGATCGCGGGATGGGCGAGCCGCGCCGCCATCCCAGGCGGGATCGTGCCGCCGAAGTCGCGAGAGATTCGCTCGACGACGTCGAGACTCTTCATGAGACGCACACGGCCGAGCGGAAAATCCGCATCGGCCATCGCCGTTGCCTGGATGATGGCGAGGAGCGCCGCCGATTGTCTGTCGAGCAGGCCGAACGGGCCGCCCGGCCATTCCGACCAGTGGATCCCGGCCGCCGCGGCTTCAATGGGAAGAACACCGGCCTGCCAGCGCCCCGTCGGCCAGCGGTGGACCTCGACAAAGGCCGGCCAGTCGTCATGCCGGAGCGGCTGGAAATGATGGCACTCTGCCCAGCCGCGCTTGCGATCCGCCTCGGGTGGGGTCTGCCATCCGGCATCCGCCATCAGGCACAGCGCCTCCTGCTGCGCCTCCGGCTCGACGATCCAAAGATCGAGATCGAGCATCACGCGCGTGCCGGCCGCGAAGTCGGGATCGAGCAGGGGCTCGGCGCCCTTCAGCCAGACGGGCCGGATGCCGGCGCCGGCGAAGAGCCGGTTGAGCGTCTTCAGCTGGCGCCGCAGCGTCCGGCGCCGCTCGACATGCATCGCGAAGACCATGTCCAGAAAAGCTGCGAGTTCTTCCGGCAGGCCGCCGCCAAGATCATGCCGGTCGAGAGCGGCCTTGAGGCTCGGCAGGACGAGGCCCTGATCGGCCGCGGCAACGATGTGCGACCAGTCGGCTTCGCCCGGCCAGGCGTTCGTGATCGCCTCCCGCGACGAGAAGGGTGAGACGGCGCGCGCCGTCCATGTCAGCGCGCGGAGGCGGGCGTCATGGTCGGGCCTTCCAGCCATCGCCGTGCCTCCTCGAGATCATCATAAATGAGGCGGAACTTCGGAACCGCCGCCACCCAGTCGAAGACGCGGTCGAAGCGCCGCCTGTCATGGGGATAGGGCGTCGAGAAGCGCGCCTCCATGAGGCCGAGCAGCGCCTCGCTGGTCGAGATCGGCATCAGCGATGCCGCGGCGCCCGGTTGGTAGCGCGGGAAGACCAGCCGCGAGACGGGCAGGGGGCGCGCGATGTGGCGCTCCGCCGGAACCACGAGAAACCGACCGAGTTTCGGGCCATAGGCGACGGTCGGCAGCGATGCGAGGTCCGGATAGGTGGTGGCGAGCGGCGCGAGGCTGCCTTCCTTGATCGAGATCGCGTTGTAGAGCGGCAGCAGCGAGAGCGCTCCGTCATCCCCCTCCGCGAAGCTCACGAAATCGTCGCTGCCGTAGAGCCATCCCTTGGCGACCAGATGCGCCGTGAGCGTGCTTTTGCCGGCTCCGGAGACACCGGGAAAGAGCGTCAGGCTGGCGCCATGGGCGAGCGCGGCGGCGTGGAACGAGGCCACGATCCGCGCATCCGGATAGGCGGCGGAAAAGCTCGCCGTGATCGCAGCGCCGAGCGCCTCGACATCGTCCTTCGCCAGCGTCCAGTCGCCGTCGAGGCCGTTGGCGTGGCGCGCGCCATCCGACGAGAGGCCGATCCGCGTCGCCGGTGTCGCAGCATTGTCTCCGGCAAGACCGGAAAAGAGCCCCAGCGCGCGGTTGACCATGGTCGATCGCGGCTCGGCCTCGGTCTGGTAGAGCGTGAATTCGATGGACCGGCCGCCGAGCCGCAGCGGGAGCGTCGCAATGGGCGGGGAAACAGGAGGCGTCGCCGGAACCTGCTCCTCCCGCACGGCGCCGGTCGCGGCCGACGAGACCATGACGCGGCCGTCGGCGAGCGTTGCGATCCAGCCCTGCCGGCCCCAGTCCGCGAGGCAGGCTTCAATGTCCTTGAGAGCCGTCGCGTGGTCCGGCGCGAAGCCCTCGGCCCAGTCTGAGGCCAGCGCATCGACCGCGGTCGGCGTGTCGAGCAGTTGGAGGAAGAGCCGCGCCGCGGCGGGATTGAGAAGATGCAGATCGCCGGAGCCGAGATCCACGACGGCGAGATGGCCGTCGAAAAGGCGGTACGAAAACCGCCCTCCCGGTTCGTCTTCGCCCGGCGCTCCGCCCATCGGCTTCGTTGGCTCCAAGCAAGAGCACTGCGCTGTCCGGCCCTTTCCGGCCGGGTCGGATCGGCGGCGCCGGTCCGGACGCATCGGCGGGCGTCAATCCGCCGCCGGTCAGCTCGCCGCCGCGGCCTTGTCGATTTTCATGAGGCCGATGGTGAGTGGCGCGGCATAGGCGATGCCCTTGCCGAGCTTCCGCATCGCCTCGCGGCGCGCGCTGTCTGCAGGCGCGCCGGTCTCATTGGCCTGCCGGTCGACCGGATATTCGTCATGCGTCATGCATCAGGTCCCAGATAGGGCCGGCCTTCGCCGGCCCTGCGTCCCGTCGTCAAACCACGGGCCGACAGGCGGCCGCGTCGGTCAATAGGCGAGGGCGTTCTTGGTGCCTTCGAGCAGCGCCAGCGTCGCCGGGGCGACATAGGCGGCGCCCTTGGCAAGCTTGATCATCGCCTCGCGTCGGCTGTCGCGCGTCTCGTCTTTCGCGGCGCCAGCTTCGATCGGTTTCTCGTCGCTCACTTTATCCCCCCTCTCGCTCAGGCCGAGGCCACCGCCTGCTCGGTCATCGAAAGCAGCGCCAGCGTCGCCGGAGCGGCATAGGCAGCGCCCTTGGCAAGCTTCGCGAGCACGGCACGTCGATCCGTGGCAGCGTCGCGATCACGCGTCGGCAATGGCTGGTCCGGCTGCTGCATAGGATGATCGATGCCCCCGCCTCGATGACAGAAGTTTCGCACGCCCTGCGCTACAGTCAATCCGGCGCGCCGTACCCCCCGCCGGTCGGTGTCGTGACGATGACGGCATCACCCGGTCGCAACACGGTCTGGTCGCAGCCGCCGAGTGTTTCGACCCGCCCGTCGGCCCTGCGCACTTCCGTCCGGCCAAGCGCACCGGCCGAGCCGCCGAACAGTCCGTGCGGTGCGACGCTGCGGTGCGAGGAGAGGATCGCGAGGTCCATCTCCTCGAGGAAGCGCAGCGTGCGCTTCGTCCCGCCGCCCGCCGACCAGTGGCCGCGCCCTCCGGAGCCGGCGCGGATATTGAAATCCTCGAGCAGCACCGGGAAGCGGAATTCGAGCACCTCCGGATCGGTGAGCCGCGAATTGGTCATGTGGGTATGGACGCCGTCCGTTCCGTCGAAGCCGGTGCCGTCGTTGAAGACGCCGGCCGGCGCCCCGGAGCAGATCGTCTCGTAATACTGATAGGTCGCATTGCCGAAGGTCAGGTTGTTCATCGAGCCCTGCGCCGAGGAGAGGGCGCCGAGCGCGCCGAACAGCGCATTGGTCACATGCTGGCTGGTCTCGACATTGCCGGCCACCACCGCCGCCGGGTAGCGCGGCGCCAGCATCGAGCCCTCCGGAATGATGATCCGGATCGGTCGGAGGCATCCGGCATTCATCGGAATGTCGCCTTCGACCATGACGCGGAAGGCATAGAGCACGGCGGCGCGCGTTACCGGTTCGGGCGCGTTGAAATTTGTTGATTGTTGTTGACTTGTGCCGGTGAAATCGACAACCGCCTCGCGCTTTTCGCGGTCGACCGTGATCTTGACGCGGATCGTTGCGCCCTGGTCGGTCTCGACGGCGAACTCGGAATCCTTCAGCGCGCCGATGACGCGTCGGACGCTCTCGGCCGCGTTGTCCTGGACATGGCCCATATAGGCCGTGACGGTGTCGAGCCCGAAATGCTCGACCATCTTCGCCAGCTCGTGCACGCCCTTCTCGTTGGCGGCGATCTGGGCCTTCAGATCCGCAACATTCTGAACGACATTGCGAACCGGGTATCGATGCCCGGTCAGCAGTTCGACGAGTTCGGCCTCCCGGAAGCGTCCGCGATCGACCAGCTTGAAGTTGTCGATGAGGACGCCTTCCTCGTCGACCGTCGTCGCGCGCGGCGTCATCGAGCCCGGCGCCGTGCCGCCGACATCGGCATGGTGCCCACGGCTCGCGACGAAGAAGAGGATCTCCTCCTCCCGCGCATCGAAGACCGGCGTCACGACGGTGATATCCGGCAGATGTGTTCCGCCATTGTAAGGCGCATTAAGGGCATAGACATCGCCCGGCCGCATGCGGCCCTCGTTCTGCGCGATGATCGTTTCGACCGATCGGTCCATGGATCCGAGATGCACCGGCATATGCGGCGCATTGGCGACGAGGCGGCCTTCGCAATCGAAGACAGCGCAGGAAAAGTCGAGCCTTTCCTTGATGTTGACCGAATAGGCCGTGTTCTGCAGCGTCACGCCCATCTGCTCGGCGATCGACATGAAGAGGTTGTTGAACACCTCCAGCATCACCGGATCGGCCTCCGTCCCGAGCGCCTTCCTCGCCGCGCGCGGGGCGATGCGCTTCAGCACGACATGGCCGCGCTCGGTGATCCGCGCTTGCCAGCCCGGTTCGACCACGATGGTCTGGTGCTGTTCGATGAGCAGCGCCGGCCCGTCGATCAGCGCCCCGCGCGACAGCTGCCCGCGGAGATAGACGCCGGCTTCGTGTGCTGCGCCAGCGGCATAGAAGGCGGTCGCCTCGACGGGTTCCGGACGCGACGGCGGTGCATCCTCGACCGGCTCCGCGATGCGCGCGCCGCCTCCGGCGGCCTCGACCTCGAGGCTCTCGACGACGATCGTCTTGCCTTCGAACACGAAGCCGAACTGCTGCCGATGCGCCGCCTCGAAGGCCGCGATCATGGCCTCGCGAGGCAGCCAGGCGAGGGTGGGAAGATCTTCGACTCCGACGCCCTTGCGCATCACCTCGATCGGAATGGCCGTGTCGGTGCCGTCATAGCGGAGATGCGCGCGGGCGAAGATCGTGATGTCGGAATCGGTTACGTCCTGTCCTTGAAGTTCGCCGACAACCTCGTCTTCAAGCTTTGATTCAAGGGCCTGAAGCGCCGATTCCGCTTCGCGATCCAACTGTCTGACGACGGCCTGCGTCCGGTGCGCGCGGATATCCGCCAGCCCCATGCCATAGGCCGAGAGGATGCCGGAGAAGGGGTGGATGAGCACGGTCGACATGCCGAGGCTGTCGGCAACCATGCAGGCATGCTGGCCTCCGGCGCCACCGAAGCAGTTCAGCGCATAGCCGGTCACGTCATAGCCGCGTTGCACCGAGATCTTCTTGATGGCGTTGGCCATATTCTCGACGGCGATATGGAGGAAGCCGTCGGCGATGGCTTCGGGGCTGCGGCCGTCGCCGATCTCTTCCGCCAGCGCCTCGAATTTTTCCCGGACGATCTCGGCGTCGAGCGGCTGGTCGCGGCCGGGGCCGAAGATCTTCGGGAACCAGGCGGGCTGCAGCTTGCCTGCCATCACATTGGCGTCGGTCACCGCCAGCGGTCCGCCGCGGCGATAGCAGGCGGGGCCGGGATCGGCGCCGGCGGAATCCGGCCCCACCCGGAAGCGTCCCGCCTCGTAATGCAGGATCGAGCCGCCGCCCGCCGCGACCGTATGGATGCGCATCATCGGCGCGCGCATTCGGACGCCTGCGACCTCGGTCTCGAAGGATCGCTCCAGCGTTCCGTCATAGTGCGAGACGTCGGTCGAGGTGCCGCCCATGTCGAAGCCGATCACTTCGCCAAAGCCCGCTTCGGCCGCGGTCTCCACCGCCGCCACGACCCCGCCCGCCGGGCCGGAAAGGATCGCATCCTTGCCCTGGAACAAACCGGCATCCGTCAGGCCGCCGGAGGACATCATGAACATCAGGCGGGGAGATGATCCCAATTCGGCCGCCACCTGTTCCACATAGCGGCGGAGGATGGGCGAAAGATAGGCGTCGACGACGGTGGTGTCGCCGCGCCCCACCAGCTTCATCAGCGGCGAGACCTCGTGCGACACGGAGACCTGCGCGAAGCCGAGCCTGCGGGCGATGGCGGCGGCGATGCGCTCGTGCCCTGGATGCCGCCAGGCATGCATGAAGACGATGGCGACGGCGCGGATGCCGTCGGCGAGCGCAGCCGAGAGGGCCGCCTCGATCTCGTCCGCGTCAGGCGCCGCCTCGACCGTGCCGTCGACGCGGACGCGCTCGGTGACCTCGACGACGCGGTCATAGAGTTGGTCCGGCTTGACGATCTTCTTGGCGAAGATGTCGGGCCGCGCCTGATAGCCGATCCTGAGCGCGTCGCGGAAGCCGCGGGTGATCAGGAGCAGCGTGCGGTCGCCCTTTCGCTCGAGAAGGGCGTTCGTGGCGACGGTCGTCCCCATCTTGACCGCGCGCACCAGGCCGCCCGGAATCGGCGCCCCTGTCCCGAGCCCGAGCAGGTCGCGGATGCCCTGGACGGCCGCGTCGCGGTAGGCGCCGGGATTCTCCGAAAGCAGCTTGTGCGCGACCACCGACCCATCCGGCCGCCGCCCGACGATATCGGTGAAGGTACCGCCGCGATCGATCCAGAAGTCCCAACCCTCACCCCCGGTATCGTGCGCCATGTAAGCCTCTGCGATTTCGCGTCGACCCCGACCAGAGCATTTTTTGCAGGCGAACCCAACCGGGTGCGGAACGGCTCGTCGGCACGATCATGCATGGTCTCGCATCGCCGGATCGGATGCCTTATTGTGGCGCATCATGAGTATCTGGCGCCGCCTCGGCGATATCATCCACCGGATCCCAGGATCCTGCGTTCTGATCGATCACGTCTGCGAAGCCCTGCGTGCCACGTTCGGCACCTCGGCGGAGCGGCGGCATGCGGCTTTTTCCGTGTCCATGATCGCCCTTTCCGCCAAGATGGCGAAGGCGGACGGCGTGGTGACGGGCGACGAGGTCAGCGCCTTCAAGCAGCTCTTCGAGATTCCGGAGAGCGAGAAGCGCAATGTCGCGCGGCTGTTCAACCTCGCGAAACAGGACGTCGCCGGCTTCGAGGCCTATGCGCGCAAGATCGCGAGCCTCTTCTCCGAGGGCGCGGAGGTGTTCGAAGACATCGTCGACGGGCTGTTCCACATCGCCAAGGCCGACGGCATGGTGCATGAGCGCGAGCTGGATTTCCTCGGGCGCGTCGCGCAGCTTTTCGGCTTGTCGGAGCCTGCCTTCGCCCGCATTTCCAGCCGCCACATTGTGCCGGAGGAGGGCGATCCCTATCTCATCCTCGGCATCGATCGCGAGGCCTCCAACGACGAGGTGAAGCGACATTACCGGCGCATCGTCGCGGACACACATCCCGACAAGCTGATGGCGCGAGGCGTTCCGGCCGAGTTCATCGCCATCGCGACGGCGAAGCTCGCTGCGCTCAACGGCGCCTATGACAGGATCCGGCGGGAACGAGCCTTCGCATGACCGACCGGAACGGCCTGGCCGCCGAATGGCGGCCATCGCCGAATTTCGGCGCGCGCGCCGAGGGCGTGGCGACCGACCTCATCATCCTCCACTATACGGACATGGCGACCGCCGAGGCGGCGATCGACTGGCTGTGCGACCCCGTCTCGCAGGTGTCGGCCCATTATGTCGTCGCGGAGGACGGGCGCATCACGCAACTGGTCGCCGAGACCGACCGCGCCTGGCATGCCGGCGTCTCCTGCTGGGAGACGGAGACCGACATCAATTCGCGATCGATCGGCATCGAGATCGCCAATGCCGGCCACGATCACGGCTATCCCGACTTTCCGGCCGTGCAGGTCGAGGCGGTCATTCGCCTCTGCGGCGACATCCAGGCCCGCCACAAGGTGAAGCCGCAGGGCATCCTGGCGCATTCCGACGTGGCGCCGGGGCGCAAGCGCGATCCGGGCGAGAAGTTCCCCTGGGCGACGCTCGCCGCGGCGGGGATCGGCCATTTCGTGCCGCCCGAGCCGATCGGCGGCGGCCGCGCGATGCAGCCCGGCGACGAGGGCTACACCGTGGGGGCCTTCCAGGCGCTGCTGTTCCTCTACGGCTATGGGCTCGACGTGACGGGAGTCTATGACGAGGCGACGGTGGCCGTCGTCACGGCCTTCCAGCGGCATTTCCGCCCGGCGCGCGTCGACGGGATCGCGGATGCCTCGACAGTCGCGACGCTCCATAAATTGGCCCGCGCGCTGGCGCCGAAAGACCTCGCTCCGGCGGTGTCGCCGATCGGGCGCATAAGGGGCTGGTGATCACGCCATCGTGATCGGCGCCTCGCGATGGGCGCTTCGCTGCCCCATTTCGGGACTCTTCCGCCGCGAAAGGCAGGCCATCGTCAACGAAGCGAGTGCTTGTCGCGTATGAATGTCGTCCGCGTAACCGGCCTGGCCGCGCTGTTTGCCTGCTCGGCCATGCTCAGTGTCACCATCCCCGCCCATGCCGGCTCGTCCCGGCTCCTTGCCTCCAACGCCACCCGGATCGCCGCCGCTGACCGCGGCAATGGCCGCTATGACGAGCTGATCGCCCGCTATGCGTCCGAGAACGACGTTCCCGTTTCGCTCGCCCATGCGGTGGTCAGCGTCGAGAGCAACTACAATCCGAAACTGCGTGGTTCGGCCGGCGAGATCGGTCTCATGCAGGTCAAGCTCTCGACCGCGCGCGGCATGGGCTATCGCGGCTCGGCAAAGAAGCTCTACGAGCCCGAGACCAATATCCGCTACGGTATGGAATATCTCGGCGCGGCGCGGAAGCTGGCCGGTGGCGATCTCTGCGGCACGATCCTGCGCTACAATGCCGGCCATGCGGCGAAGCGCATGTCCAAGGGACCGCTCGCCTATTGCGGCAAGGTTCGCCAGATCATCGCCATGAACTGAGGGTTCGGCCGGCGACGGGAGACCGCGCGGGGTTGACCCCCGGCGGCTTCCCCCATAGGTGCTAACCGCGCCAGCTGGCCGGACGACCGCCCCTGCAGGACCGAAAGGTCGCCGGGGAGGAAAGTCCGGGCTCCACGGAAACACGGTGCCGGATAACGTCCGGCGGGGGCGACCCCAGGGAAAGTGCCACAGAGAGCAGTCCGCCCGGCAGGCCTTTCGGGGCATGCCGGGTCAGGGTGAAAGGGTGGGGTAAGAGCCCACCGCGGACCCAGCAATGGGGACGGCACGGCAAACCCCACCGGGAGCAAGACCGAATAGGGGCGGCATGGGCTTACGCCCAGGCCTGTTTCCAGGCCCGCCGCCCGGGTAGGTCGCGCGAGGCGTCCGGCAACGGCCGCCCAAGATGAATGGTCGTCACGCGGTGGTTCGCCACCGCCTTACAGAACCCGGCTTACAGGCCAGCTGGCGCTGCCCTTTCCCGCGGGTTCCTTGCCCCGCCGCGCGTCGCGCCGGTCATGGGCAGACATGGGCGATCGGCCCCTCGGGAGCCCTTTCTCTGCCATCCGAGACAGACTGCCGCGCCTCCGGTTGTCCACCGGTCGCGCGGGCTTTCGAGGGCGTCGCCGTGTCGCGCTGAAACGCCGGCAAAGCAAGGATTTGCAACGGAAAATTAATCTTAACAGTTCCATGGTTTTCCACGGTCGCCGGCCGCCCGCGGAGAGCCATTCCATTGACGCCCATGTCCTCCCATGGTATCCCAAATCGTCCCGGTACGAAGGGGTCGCCTTCGGCTTTCGCAGCCGTGCTTTGGGCTCCTTCCGCGTCCCGGGCGAGCGTTTCCAGTCTGCGTCCGTGGGTTCTCATCCGTGCTCGGAAGCGGGCGGCGGAACGGGATTTCGCGTGTCGCTTTCGGAGCGGCTTGAGGGGCAATGGACGAGTTCGTT
>Ga0209930_1001077_pt1 | contig 47990 bp, 51 predicted proteins | sample ThiBiot_500_biof_2_FD_183948 | JGI IMG/M metagenome (GOLD analysis project Ga0209930, IMG submission 183948) | Wastewater bioreactor microbial communities from Cape Town, South Africa - Thiocy_cont_500_biof (SPAdes) | ecosystem: Engineered > Bioreactor > Thiocyanate-remediating >...
AGAAATGCGCAAAAGAAAGGTAAGAATGTGACATGGAACAATGGACTAAAGTGATTTGTTTAAGTTTTTTATTTATGAAAATTTCATTCGATATCGTTTTTGACTTGATGTCACATACATGCATGCACTTTGTGTTGTAGCTGTCGAATAGGTAGCACGTTCTTGCCCGTGTTGCATGAGCATATTTGTCATTGTTGTTTTGAATTCATGCTGATTTGAATATTGATATTCTAAATCTTTGATTAATTGTTGGCAAAGAACATCTTTAGCTGATACCGACGAACGAATCTTTTGTATTTGAGCATTGACTAATTCACGGGCACGCTGATAATCGTGTTCTTCTACAGCTTTCTTTAGTACGATGCTGGTTTCTGCTCGATTTCTTTGAATATCAAGTGCATAATTGACTTGCAAAAGTGGTGACGATGGATTTATTTGAGTGGGACGGGCAAGTGTAAATTGAACAGGTTCTGTCTGAATATTTTGATTTGTATTAGCATCGATATATTTCAAATATACTTGACCTATGAAAATAGAAATTAAATAAATAAATCTGTTTTTTTTATCAAAGCTAAAATTTTACCGATAACATTCGTTTCTGATTCATTGGCATCGTGTGATGCAAGTGTTGGTATGTCAAGTTGAAAAACAAGATTTCGAGTTTCATCTGCATTAAGATCATTGAGTCGAAATGTAATATGACGCGATGGTAATGTTTTTGGTTCGTATGGATAAGTAGTATGAGCATTTGTGACCATGTATCCTTCATTGAGATGTACTTCGACATGTATTTGTCTAGCGATACAAGTAAATAATCCACCGAGTGCTGTGGCAAATGCTGGACCAATGGCAGTCACTTCATCGATATATGTGAACGTTCCTCCATTACCTTGTTCAGCTATTTGAGAAAGCAGAGCAGCATCATGATCGGAACCATAACCAAATGTATGACAAACGACACCTTCAGGTAAAGAAGCCATCAATCGTGAGTAATTATGTCGTTCATTATCTTATCCATCGGTAAGAAGAAGTATTGCTGCTAGAGGATTCTTCGTTGCACGTTTTGTTAATAATGTTTTAGCCATTTCTAAGCCACTACCAATATAAGTGCCGCCGCCTGCTTGAATATTTTGTGTAATGGTATTTCGAAGCATTTGTTTCCTTGAAAAAAAAGATAAAAATTATACAAATAATTCATTACATATAAAATTTCGAATTTACTTTTCATTAGTCATTAATTTAAGTCCATGAGATTGATCGGTTGCACTTGTTTCAAATGATATTAAAGCAAATCGATCAAGTGCACCCATTTGATCAATAATATAATTTAATGTATCTCGTAAGAGAGCAATTTTCGGTCCACCCATTGAACCACTTTGATCAACAACACAAATAAGATCGATCGGAATATGTAATTCATCACGCTCTTGTTCAGTAGCTGTATCAGAATGTAATGATGGTGCTTTTAATGTGACCATGCCATAGATATTTGAATTTTTTGTTGATTCTTGTGCACCAAATTCTAGAGTTGCACTTGCAATAATCTTAGACAATTCAATGGCACCTTGACTAGATGCTAGTCGTGCAGCATTGATACGTTCTGTAAGACGTTGGACAGCTGCCTTGTCAATGCGATCTTCTTGAAAATTATAGGAATTCTATGTAAAATAATAAAACTATACATAGTCGAATGTTTTTTTTGTCTTCCAAGTGTACATACGTTACTTGAAACTTGATCATCATCATCATCATCCATCATTTGAACATTTGATCTTCCTCCACCTCGACTAAATAGATTTCTGAAAGATTTAGTCATTGTTTGCCATAGTCCAGTATGGGTAGACGATGATATATTTCGTACGGGTATGGGCGTTTGGACTGCTATAGGTGGAAGAAGTATTGAGTTTTGTTGTTGATTTGTGTTATTCGTAGATGTTGCATTGAGAATATTAACTAATGACTCCAATTGTGTACGACACAATGGACATTCATTATTTCGTGCTTGAATATTTTTAGCTAGACATTGAAAATGAAATCGATGTTGACAAGCTGTAGTAAATACGTCTAGTCCTGGTTGAGTTAATGAAACTAGACAAATCGAACATTCATCAGAGATTTGTGCATTTTCTGTAGTCATATTTATGTTAAATACTTTCGTAAAAATATAATAAACTTAAAAGAATGATGCATGGCGATAACATGCTTTTTTATAGAGGCAATGCAAAGTTATTGCACAATGCGTTCAGTGATTCATTTCTGCGTGACAATCGACAACTCATCAAGAGAAATCTTTCTTTTAAAACATAAAAAATTCGATGTTGACTATATACTGACTCATACATGTTAGTCAGAAATTATCATAAAGCATACTAAAACTAAAAACTATCACTGATTTATTTTTTTTATCGATGAAAACGTCGTATTACGAAATGCATACATAACGTAATTGCTGCAAGTGTATAAAAAACTCGTTCAATTGTTTTTGTTGCTCGACTTTCTAGTCTAAGATGATCAGGAATATCGTCACTACAACACGATACTTTTTCTGTTTCTTCATCTTCACAACAACGATTTGAACCACTGGAATGTGAATTACATTGAATTTCATCCGAATCATCTTCGTCTGATGTACAATAATAATATGTTTGTGGATTTGTCGCCGATGTTGTGTATCGATTTGAACGCGAAATTGATCGGGATTTATGTCTCAGCGATAAGGGTAAGAAAATCATTGCAGCTGGACTAAAATACGAATTAGGCGGACGATATAGTCTTCCACCTGTTTGAGTATTAATATATCGAATAGTTGAAGGCGCACGAATACTACTACCACCACTTGTACGAATTCCACCGCCACTTGTTCCACGAGTTCCTGTACGTATAATAGCACGCGCACCACCACGAACTGCAGCTTTATTTAGAAGTGGACTTGCAGGAGGATTATTTTCTAAAAAGATTTCATTGATGATGTGCATTTATAAAATTAATTCCTACCATTATTAACATCACGTGAATCTTGTTTGTCATTGAGTAATTCTCGACAAATCACTTCCCATTGTTTATCTTCATCTAATTGAATTCCATCGTTATCATTCAATGTTTCACAAAGATTTTCAAGTAATCGATTCGCTTTTGATGTCGTCGCAAATGATAAACTGATAATCTCGAAGAGTAAAATATATATTCGAAATTTGACATACATTCTCGTGAGAAATACCTTTAAATGAGAGAGAGAAAAAAAATCCGTTAAACAAGATATTTTCAAACGAATGACGTCACACATGTATACAATATATTATTGATCAAATGCAAATATTTTTCTTTCTCTCACTCGTATTACTAATTTCTGAGATTGGTACTATGGAAATCAGATATAATCGAACGTCTGTAAAACCTGTTAACTTTCACAGACATGTGTTACTCATAGTACCAGTTTTCTTCTTTTTTTAAAAAGAAAAACGAATCGTGTTGAATTTACAATTCATCATCTGCTTCTGAGGAGAAAATAAATATATTTTGATCTTTACGTAAATATCATGTCAAAACATGTATGATGAAAATAATAGCTTTTATTGGTTGAAGTTGAGAACAAAAAAAAATAGAATACAACAGAAAAGATTAACGAATTTATTTTAATAAATGTAAGACAAGTTAAAATTTTTGTTTAGTTTAGTTAGTCTTATCTTATCATTTTGAATATATAAATGTAAATAATGAAATGAAATTTCAGTATATTTTGTATACAGAAAAAAACTTCAAATGAAATCGACAATAATTCTTTTCGCATTTATTAGCATTTATCTTGGTCTTATTTCAGCTCAAGTACCAATTCCATCACGTCCTGATGGATATGGTGTTGGCGGACCAGCTGATGCGCATGTTGTTGTCGAAATGTTTTTTGATCCACTTTGTCCTGGTTGTAAAGCATCTTGGCCAACAGTTTTACAAGTCATAAAAGCTTATGGAACAAAAATTCATTTTCGAATTCATACATTTCCACTTCCTTATCATACGAATTCATTTATCGTTTCACAAGGTTTACATGTCATTGCTAATGTAACAAATCGAAATGTTGGCACAATTTATAATTACGCAACAGAAGTTTTTCAAAATCAAGACAAATGGTCAAATGATGCAACATCATCATTAACAATTCCTCAAGTTATCGATTCATTAACCACATTTGTTGTCAATAATCATTTAACTACGCAAGATAAATTTGTACAAGGAATGTCAAGTGCTGATATCAATTTTGAAACACGTGTTTCATGGAAATATGCTTGTTCACGAGGTAATCAAAACGACAATTACTAAACCTCTTAGATCTAATTATCGATTTGTAGGTGTTGTTGGTACGCCAACATTTTTTATCAATGGTGTGTTTGTCGATGCTACTTCATCGTGGTCACTCAAAGATTGGCAATCTGTAATTGATCCAATTTTAGCATCGAATGGAATTGATATTGCTGCAAATAAGACATGTCCTGCTGGACAAACAACGTGTACTTTTGCTCCCGAACGAGTTGAATGTTGCCTTCAAGGTGAACGATGTATTCCCAATGTTGGTTGTCGTTGTTTTAATTTAAAAAATGGAAATCAATGTCGTTCACAATAAATATTTAAAAGAAAAAGCTCTTTTTTTATTATTTCTATACTCATTTCATAAATTAGCAATACCATAGCTAAGAATATATTTCCCTTGTGTCAATGAATTTACGAAATACATTTGGGAATAACGTAATCGATGCTAATCGATCACCTGTATTCTCTAGACATAATGCAAAGCAAATGATTGATAGAAATCATGATTTTTTTAAAATTTATTGTCACAATTATGCGAAATAGTTCAGTCTTCTTCTTTCACTTCAATAAAAAAAAACTCCCTGAAAACGGTCACTTATTTTATACAACAACAACAACAATAGAACAAAAAAAACGATCTGAACGACAGCTAGAAAAGAAAAGATAAAGAAAGAAAGAAAGAAAGAATACAAACATTGAGAGCCAGAGAAAAAAAATAAGTCACTAAACCTACAATCAATCATATGCGCACAGAAGAAAAAGAAAAGAATGACTAGATTTAATAAAGAAAAAGAGTTTTTCTTTAAATTATACAGTCGGCATTAGAAATGTTGGCCGTCTTTCTTGATCAAGTTGTGTTGATATATTCGATTCGTCTTGTTGATTATCAGAATCAGAAAATAAGGAACCTTCACTACTTGATCGACTATGTTCAGGAATTATTTTTCTTTGTTCATCTTTACTCGCCGATGATGATGATGATGATGAAGTACTCTCATGACGACTAACATCAGGCGAACTTTCCCATGAAGTTGTCAACGTTTCTATGATAAAAAAAAAAGAAGAAAAACAATCGAAATCTAATGAATTGTAATGAATTATACCTCCGCCTAATGAATTAATCATCATTTGATTTGAAGGTGGTTGAGGCGGTGGTGGAATAAATGGCGGTGGAGCATATTGTGATTGCCGTTTTATCCTTTTTTTAATTAACAAAAAAACAATAAAAATCACTCAATTATATTGAAATAATCTTACATTGGCGAACTGTTCATTGGTGTGTCCAACGGCCATCGAATGTCACTTGTTCTCATATTGGGACTGTTCATTTGTTGTTGAATATGATGTCCATGACGTACAGCTGTGGATGTGCGTATGGATGATGGCGTATGAGGATGAGATTGGGATGTACAATGTACACAGTAATGATGATGATAGGGTGTATGTGGTTGAGAACGATATTGAAATGAAGCTGACGGATGATCAAGCCATGGTGGTTGATACTGTACTGTGGATTGTTGTTGATCTAAGACTAAATGATGTGAAGGTAATGGTGGTGAACGTATTGATTCCGACTAAAACGAAAACAAAACATTAGAATATCAAAAAAGAAAATGAAAGTATTTTAGCATACATAAGTCGGTAATACTGTTGATGTTGTTTGTTGAGGTGAATGATTATGCTGAAATATTCCTGTTGTTGCGTATGGATTCAATTGTGGTTGTTGTTTCGATTGTTGTAGAAGTGAATTAATTGGATTTTTATGTATATTCATCAAATGCGATTCATGATCGCTATGACTACTAGCTGATGCTGTTGTTGTTGAACAACATTGAAGACGAATGCCACTACCAATCGTATCTGTCCATAGAGCTGTTGATGATGATGGTGGTGGTGTATCTTTAATGAGATCATAGCGTGTGCCATTGCTCAATGTTTTTTGTACGGGCATTTCAACGAATTGATTCGATGATGATGTACTCGAACTGCCGAATTTCAATCGATGACAGTATCGACGAATGAAATTATGCAAACATAACCAAAGAATATAGATAAGAGCACAAGTAAAAAGAATACTGGATATAATGATGATTGGTAAAAACCTGTACAGAAGAAAAACTCATTGGAAAGCAAAAGAAAAACAAATGAACACAAACCATGGTTGAGCTAGAGCATCATAAAAACGACGTTTCAAACTAAATTGATTGATATTACGATTTAATTTAAGAAATTCTTCGTCTAAACAAAATAAATCATTTCAATGAACTAAGTTAAAAGTGTCATTTTCTCTTACTCATTGTTACACATATCGGATGCGAATAGGGTCCATAGCCAAGACGTGTTCGTGCTGCAACACTAATGCAATATTGCATATTTTCAATTAAACTTTTAATATGTAATCCTTTGGCATCGGAACTTATATTTGCTAAACGTATTGAACTCGATTCATTTGCACCTAAACAATTGACTTTATAGGCGATGATTTTGCCGTTTTGTTCTGATTCTAATGGTGGATTCCATCGAATGGATAGACTTGTAATTGATGTCAATTCAACGTTGACATCGGTGGGTGCTGCTGATGGAAGACTTTCCAATGTTCGAACTGATATTGTATTACTCGGTCGAGTAAATGAATTCGTTGTTATTCGTATTGAATATTCTGTATTGGCTTGAAGATTTTCGATTGTATATGTTGTTAGGTTATTTTTATTGAGAATTGTTTCGATACGTTCTTGTTGATTATTTTGAGATTTAATCGAAATTAAATATCGATCGATATACGAGTTTAATTGACGAATTTCCCATTGAATTGTTATACTTGTTTGTTGAATTTGCATGGGTTCCAATAGATGAACAAGTTCATTCGATAGTTTGTCATCATTTCGCGTTTGAATTAATTCTGAAAGTAGAGATGGTTGACCATAACCATACGAATTCTTAGCTCGAATAAGAAATTGATATGTTGAACTTGTTTTTAAATCTCGAATAATTTGTCGTGAATTCGAACTAATCGTATGGAAACGTTTCCATTCGAAATTCGATTCATCAGTATTTAAATTGAAATATTCAATTAAATAACCATGAATATCCGTCAACGGTGAATTCCAAGCTAACTCAATAGAATTACTGTTTATCGCTACTGCTAATGGTTGCGTAGGAGCTGTTGGTAGATCTTTTCGATCAACACGTTGAAAGATAGCATTCGAACGTGGATCTTCGACATGTAAATGTGCACTCCAACTTGTTTCGTCATCATTCGAATTTGTAACAATACATTTATAGATTCCAGCGTCATTTTTTTCAACATGACGAATGAGAAGATCATGATTGGATTCGATATAGTATTTCTTTGAATTTTCAATTCGAATCGATTTATGTAAACGATTGGTTGATATGTACCACCATTGTATTTTTGTTTTGCCTTTTGTTTGACATGGAAAACTAACTTCAACACCGATAGGGACTGTTTGATTGTTTGGCACGAAAATAAGAATAGGCGGAGATTCTAAACGTTGCACGGAAAGTTGTATTCGAGCTTGACTAAATTGTTTTTGATTTTCATAGAAACATTCAAATAAAAGATCGTTATCGTATTCTTCAATACGTGAAATTTTCAATTGATAATGATTCGTATCGAGATATTTCGATCGATGATTATTTTCAATAGTTAAATCTGTTCGATTCATAATTGACCAACGTATTTTTTCATTGTCATCGAATGGTAATTGACAATTGAGAATAGCTGATCGACCGATGTAAACATTCATGTAACTTTGACTGGTGAGTCGATTATTTAATCGATCATGAACAGCAACAAAGATTTCTTGAGAAAATCGATGACGTTTTCGTCCTGTTTGATAATTAACAAGACAAATATATAAACCACTTTGATTGAATTTTATCGATGATATATCAAGACGATTGGTTCGTCCAAGAATCGGACCATTTTTATGTTCATAATGCCATTCGATTTCGTATTGATCATCGTCATTTAAACTTTCGACATGACATTGAAGATCAATTGGTTTACCTTGTTGAATATCGATACGAGCTGTTGATGGTCGAATGGAAATTTTCGGACGATGAAATTCTGTTATAAGAGCTGCTGATGATTGACGAACTAAGGCACCATTGAATGCAATACAACGATACGAACCGAAATCATTCGATTGAATCGACGGTAGAATAAGATCGTAATGATCAAGTGGCACGGACAGATTTTTGCCATCTTTTGTCCAATAAACATTCGGTGTTGGCGAACCATGTGGTGGCTCGCAACGAAGACGAACACGTTCGCCAATAGAAGCACTCGTTGATGTTGGAGAGATTAGAAATTCTTTATCAAGTTCTATAAATAGATTTTATCAAATTCAATGACAAAATGAAATAAAATCTTTTTTTGACTTACTGATAAATTGAACTTTAGCTGTTCGACTTTGTGCTTTTCCGAATGGATTTTCAGCAATACAATAATAATTTCCTGCATCTTGTGGCATCGTATTGATAACATGTAACGCCATAAATTCAGTTATAATACGTGCATTGGGATCCATTGTAACTAATTTGCCATCTTTATACCAATTAACATGAAGATCATCTAATGATGATGCTTCAGCACGGCAATGCAATGCCATCGGTTTATCTAATTCTGCTAGAATATCCTGAGGTTGTTCGACAATAACTGGAACATTACTGTTTGTACATTCAAACAAACCTATAGAACACAGATTAGTTTCTCTTTTTTTGATTGCAAAAAGAAAAAAAAACGTTAACTTACGAATTAAAAGAGAAAAACAAAATATAATTTGTCGATATCCCATCATTTTTCATCCATTTCTATGTAAGGACATACATATATAAATATATAAATCTATGTAGTTCTACAAAATCAATTGATCTAAAATAAATAAATATATATATATATAGAAGAGAAATGATTTCCGTTAGGAGACAAGAGTAATATATGATCTGGACGGATGTTGCGCATATATTTCATCTAATTGAATTTCTTCTTGCTTTTTTCTTCTAATTCAAATCCCAGATGATTCTTAGTTGAATTATGAATATTATAATCCTCGTAAAATTGATTATGACATCAGCATTATTATTCAGGCGCAGCAAACATGACTGACCGATGTCCGAGCATTTCTTTTAACGCAAAAGACAGAAGAAGAAGAAGAAGAAGAAAAGCCATTATTAATCGTTAATACATAGAAAGTCTGATGCCACTGCTATATATTTCTTTTTTTTCTCAATAACAACGAGGACGACGGCGACGATGATGCAGACAGATGGAATGCCGATCAACATCTGGCTACTGCCATTGCGTGTATTCTATTATCAACAACAAACGAAAAGAAGAAGAAAAGAGAAAGGGGGAGAAAGAGAGAGAGACAAAAAAGACATTAATGTATACAAGCGGTATAATGATGATGTTTGAAAAGAACTCAAAGAATTTTTAAAAAAAAAGTGCAAGAGATTGCACAATCATATGAGAAAGAACGGAAAGAGAAAGAAAAAAAGATATAGACGACAGACAACTAGTCATATTAAGTATGAGTATAACAGTCACGGACATCTGTCCGACGTCATCGTTTGTCTATCTTACTAACAATTTTACTATTTACAAAACGATATTGAACATAATCACAAAACGTGATTTTACATAAATAATACTTATTGACTAAGTTTTCTTCTTCTTCTTCTACTATATAATTCTCTGTAGTTTTGCTTTGTTTGATTACAAAGACAACAAGAACTATAATTCCTTCGTATGAACGAAAGCATTAAAGCGGAAGATTTTCTTTTTTTTTTGTCAAAATAATTGTGTATACTTCATCTAACTTGTTTGTCGTTCGAGACATAACATATGTGGAGGGACGAAGGCGACGACAACGAACTAATTAATAGCGGCGAATGCACACTCATATACACTTTTATTGAAATAAAAGAGAAACGAGTGTATGCTCGTGGTGATTGTCCATCTATTCGAGGGTAGATTTGAACTTTTGAAATAGCGTTGAAGAATAGAATAAGACGAGTAACACCATGTATGTGTGTGTGTATATGATAAAGATAGACAGAGCGAAGATCAAACAATAACAAGAATATGTGTATATTAGAGAGAATGACGAGAGGCGAGATTATCTTGTAACATTCACTCTTCACATCGTGAGAAATGATCTTGTTAATGAGGTTATACTGTATTGACCACTATGGTCGGAACCAGATGTTCTCATTCTATATTCAATCAATCGAAGTCGCGTGTACAGAATGAAGATGGGAAATAATTAGACAGAAGAAGGTGGGCATATACAATTTACAAACAAATCATTAGTCTACTCATGATACTACTACCTTATGCAAAACAAAAATGACGAACAGCCGGTGATCGAGCATTGTCCGATGTCTAATAATATGATTTATGGGAAGTTGTTTGGTGTCGACAGCAACAATAGTAACCGTTGCAGACCATTGTGAACGTATGTGACCAAGAAGAGAAAAAAAAACAATTAGACAATGTCCGAATGAGACACTAATAGAAAAGACGGATTACTAAGTAAAAGAAATGAATGTATATATATATATATATATGCTAAGCTGCTATTGCCATTTTTACCAGACGACATTGTGTTGATAAAAATTTTGAATAGAATGATGACAATTGGGATTCGTCTCGAATGAGAGATAAGACTTAAAATTGATTAAAATCTCATTTTAATCTCGCAGAATATTATCGATACGCATTCAATCTTATTCGAATTCGTATTGTTTATCTGATTGAACAAAAAAAAAAGAAAAACTGATTTTTTAATTATATTTGATATAATACTTTATTCTAATCGAAAAAAAAATCAAAGATCAATATTTAAAGAAACCTTTCTATTTAGTGTATATATCAAAATTTATACAGCGTGTTATAAAAAAAAGCGAAGCGAAGCGAGAGAAGAGAAAACTAAAAGTAAACTCATTTGCTCCGATCACTTCTTCAACAAATACTCAAACTTGAACTATGCATATGCATATATACTTTTGTCTTCATCTTTTTTTAAAGCTGAAGGTCGGATGAAAAACTTGTTGGGATGAATTATGAGAGTATCTCAACATAATTGTACTTATCAACATATAATGCAAATATAACTATTTCGATCAGTGAACATTTATCACGTCTATATAGACGGATATTATATGTAATAGGCTTGACAAAAGAATTCTAATCATGAAGTAATGAAACAGAAAATAAAATGTTGCATAGCCCCTCAGCTCGAAATTGATATGGATGATGTCATCAAATGAAAATTGTTATTTTTCTTACTGTACTGTAACGAATATATGAATGACAGTCTTAATGATTGGCGTCGTACGACGTGCGTAATATACACATACGTATATAACTGTCATATATCGATCAATCTCTGTCTCAATGGTAATGACAACTAAACATGCCTGGGAATGACCTTGACGACTCTTTATGTTTCACATTTAAACGATGTTTACACCTGATTATATCGAAAAAGTTTGAAGGTTAATTGAGACTATCCAAGGGAAAAAAAACTAGATTAACTGAGACCATCTGAGATTTCATTCCATTGATTGATGTCAATAAATCATGAAAGAAAACATTAAGATCATTATTTGTTTGTTTCATCCTTTCCGATAGGTTTCTTATATAAATGATCGAAATTGGTTTTACAGCTGTTAAGATGTCTACATATGTATATGAATGTTCATAAAACAAATAAACAAAACTAAGGCAACCGATGCCAATTAAATTTGGTGTGAAGAGAAAAAATAAAAGGCTAATCAAATACATTTCGAAGCCCCGTTAGCAATATTGAATACATATGTGTTGTTATCATACGCGTGTGTACACGTCAAAGAAGAAAAGAAAAATGATTTCCGTTTGCTCATAAAACAATAACAAATCACTTTTCCTATCAATCCGGAAATGAAGCTTAAATATAAGAAGACTAAAAAGAAAGCGAGAACGCATACATACCTCATTATTATAACGAATAAAACGATTAGTATTTTTGTTTTGAAAAAAAAAACAAGACAAACTTCTCATGTAATCTTTCGTTGTTGTTGTTGTTGTTGTTGCTCATTTTACGAGTGAGGGAATAATGACACGTGTGTACATATGCTATCGATTTTAATCGTATTCGGTGTGCGTGTACGTATATATATAAACTCACTTGAACATATAAGACGCGTTGATGTGAAGAGAGAACGAGAGAGGGAGAGCGAAAACGATGTTCAGCGTATGTGTATGGCATCAAAACGTTCACTCGGCCACTAGTCGTCGACAAACTCTGAACGATAAGAAAAGAAAACGGATGCTCAGAGAGAGGGAGAAAAAGAAGGATTTTTTGTGTTCACATAGAAAAAAAAATGAAGCAGAAAAGGGACAACGAGTGAGAGAGAGAAAAAAAAGAAAGATCGGAAGAAAGATGCGAAAGGAACGATGGAATGAGAGATCGTTGCGTAATAGAGAACCACCGCCAACTTACCACGGCGTACTGTCAAAGTGATTAATCATCGTCATTTCCTGCCGTACCCTACACATACATACATATAAGAGAAGCCAAATGAGGAAAATTAGAACGAGAATAGTGTTGGGCGTGTCAAATATCGGCGTTTAGAATCTTTCTTTTTCTTTTCTTTTGTTTAACCTTGATTCATCCCCAATTAATCGATAGATAGATTCTTCTCATAAGAGACTCTATAGTTGCCTATAAATAATTTCGACATAGAAGTAAGAACGGAAGCATCGTTTGCTCGTGGTGCACATATCAACCTTGACTAGGTGTCACTTCAGAACGGAATGATTCGATAGACAAGCAAACGGATGCGTTGTCATTCCCTTGGTATTTATGTCTCATTTAAATAGAGCGAGAAAAAAGAAAATCCGGAAGTATATTTATTTATTGTATGTACCGAGGCATGAGAGTTATGAGCTTAAATGCGTAAAAAAGTAATAGGTTGCATTTTATAACTTTCACTCTTATTGTATATGAATGCACGCATGTGCGTGCATATACTGACGATGTTGCACAATACATTTTTTTGTGTCCGAGAGAAAGGCCTCCAAGGATCCATTAGACACAGCTCGATGTCTCGAAAAATCCAATTTGCACCGACACAAAAACGAGAACATCCTTGTTACTTACTGGAAAAACGAGCTAAAAGAGGAATAACGTGCGTGACAAGTTCGATATTGCTGCTACTCATTTGACTGACGTTGATGACAAGGCGCCAGACCAATTAGACAAAACATGATTGAACGAAAAAGTAAAAAAGGTCGCCGACCATTTCCGCTTTTGACCATTATGACTCGAGGTCATGATCGACCTTTTTTGTCGGTTTAACCAAATTAAAATCAATTATTTTCATTGGCTACAATATTGATTATATCAATCTGACTAGAAGATACAAGTTCAGTCTCATATTTCTATTAAACATCCATCTGTTTAGCTTATTATTATATATAGATGTTCACTTTCTCTAATGAATTATCATGAAAATCTATTATAAATGTCAAGGAATAGTTCTATAAACAATCTTCTTTGAATAAACCGATTAAAATCACCCTACCGTAGTTTAATTTGATCTTACCAAATCATATATAAACATGTCTAAAATAGCCTTGACAAGTCTCGACGAATTAACATTAATGATACGTTGTGAACATTAAATTGTGCTCTCGTCCTTTTTTTTCTCTCTCTTTCTGTCACTCTCAAGTTGAACTCGCTTAAGTGAAACTATATGGACGCTGCCGTTGATGACAACAACGAGCTAAAAAAAAGAGACTGACGACGACGATGATGATGACTTTGATTGTATTTTTAATGCGTATGTGAGAGTTCTCTCCATATGGCCTCATCATCGTATACAAGAAGAAGCAAAAAAAACGAGGAGACAGCAGCATGATGATGATGTGTGACAAATAGACTCAAAGCAAGAGTGAAAAGGAAATTCAATTGACGCCTGTTCGCGTCTCAATAACTGACCGATAGAAGAGACAGTGTCACGCATAGCATTTTCTTTGATAGATTTTGTTTTATTGTCTATCAAAACGAATGATTTGGTTGTCCGTGATCCGTAGTTTTGTTGTTCATGTTCAATCAATATCCGATCGAAAGAAAGAAACAAAAAAGGTTAATGTTGTAAGAAGAGCCTCTTGATGGATATGCTTTATCATTGTCAAGTCAGTAAAGAAGAAAATCTATTATATTCTCTAATGAAGAAAAATATCAGCTGTCATCACAATATCATTCAGAAACTAAAAACGTATACTCTATTATATCGACGGTCAATATATTATATCGACACATCCGAGATAGAAGAGAATATTCAAAAGGCTATTGAGTCAAAAGAAATCATGTACGATCAACGATTGCTAGTTCTCTTTGTATTTTTATTTATTTCGATTGTTGCTGAACATGAGAAGAAGAAAACTTGTATACTTAATCTTGTTGTTAATCAAACGAATTTATTGACAAGATATCGAAAACAAATCCTCGTTGTTGGCGTCGTTAATTTCAAGGATCAAACAGCTCGAGTTCAAGCCAATCGATATAATGATATTTTACGTAAACTTCAACGTGAAGATATTTATGATCCTGTTGTTCAATTTGTTCTCGTCAATGACAAAGATGGTGAACAGTATTTTCCTGGAAAAAAATACGGCAAAGTCGAAGTCTATCAAGATAATTCCAAAGATCGTATTATAAAAAAACTACGAGAAAAAAATCTCTCGAGAAATAACTTCGTATTTGGCCGGTAGAGTTTTTTTTCTTAAAATATTGAAATAAAATGTTATTTTTTGTTTTATTTAGTTGTGGTTATTTGATTTACAGTCAAGATGGCAATGAAGCCGATCTTGATAATGCCGAAAATTTCCAAGATCTCACCCGAGTCCTCACTACTGCCGTTAAAAATAAACGTCGTTGTACGCGTTTATGCAGTTGAAAAATCTGCGAAAAAAAGTTTTCATTTTTAGTTTGTGTTTTTTTTCTTTCAGTTGATTAGTTTAGATTAAAATGAAAGAACCATTTTTTGTTTTGTTCTTGCGTAGTGTTTCAATTTTTTTTTGACTTGCTAATAACAAATCATATTTGTTTACTCAATAAAATTAAATGGCAACTAATGATCTTTTGTTCGTTTGACAAGAACTTTTCTATCGAACTAATTCAACTGTGAATAAACAATAATTTCTTTCATTCTCTTCAAAAACTAATTGAAATGTATGAATGAACAAGATGTTGATGAAGTAATCTTTTTCCTTCCGGTTACATAATCATGATTATGCTATCTCGCTAACAGTCGAACAGAATTACCTTGACCACAAGTCGTCTTTCTTCGCTTTCAAAATCAATATTATCTTTTATTTCAATTCTTTATACTTAAAGAGTTTATGTATACAAAGATTTATTATGCAAAAGACGGGGCAATTCTTTGTATGTGTATTTATATAGATATATTTAGACAGGCTATCATTAAATAACTGAATGAGGTCAATGCACACAAGACAGTCACAGAAAAAAGAGAAAGAGAGAGAAGAAAAAGCAAATGGGGATACAGTTCGCTGAAGTAAAAAAAAGATAAAAGAGAATTTCTTTGATGAAAACTAATGCATATTAAATGATACAATAAGCAACAAATAAAAATTCATTGAGCTCAACTGTGGTAAGAGAAGAAGTTGACTAGAGAATTAAGTTAAACTAGTCATTTTGGAGAAAGAGTGTTTTCATTAATGACCAATACACACACACACACAAATAATAATTCGAATAATATTTTACAACAATGAGAACTGTGCTACACACGGAAAAGAAAGAGAAATATTGTGAGAGTATTAAATACGAGCTAGAGAATATAATTTTTTTAAAGAATAAAATAAGATTTGTTTGTTCTTGTGCGGTTATTTTTCTTCTTTTTTGTCTTTACGTTTTTTCAAGAACGATGGCGTTCGAAACTTCGATTTCTTTTCTTTTTTGCCATAATCACCGCTTTTTCGTGTTGGCGAGACCTAAAATATAAAAAAACATACAATTCAAAAACGATTTCAAAATAAATTTCTCGATGTTTTTTTCGATCTGACGTGCTGTCATTGTATGTGCATTAAACACATAATAAAAACGAAGAAGAAGATTTCCAAAAGAAATAATATATACGAATACAAGCAAAAGAAGAAGAAAGAAGCAACCAAGAAAATTGATGTGCATATAAATAAGTACTGACCAAACTCTGGGCTCGTGCCCCAGATGATGACGAAGGAGATTGAGGCTGTAGATGAGAATATTTATTAGAAAATTGTTCTCGAAATTTTTTTGTATGTAAAAATCTGACTCAACAATAAGGAAACGAGAAAAAAAAACAAAGAAAACCTTTCGTACATCTCGACTTGACGTTGCTGATGATGATGTTGCTGATTTCATTGTATCGGATTTACTCGATGCCGTTTCTAAACAATCGAAACAAAATCGATTTAAATTTCCAATCGACATTCAAACAAAAAAAAAACGAAGGACGAATTTGTCAAGGATAATTTTCATTTGAAAACATACTCGGTGCAACACTGGCACTCCGTGCAGTTGTCGTACGTCCTTCATGTTCTCCTTCATTACCTAAAACACATGCACACATGCTTGTTCATGCATTTCTTTTGTCTCACATACTCTGTCCAGATAACGTAGCACTTCGAGGTAAGTTCACCGGTTTCTCCGGTGAGGTAGAACCTTGGCCACTAGCGCCATTACTTGTTCGGCCTGGAAAAAAATCATTTCAATAAAAACAACATCAATTATAATTATTTGCATAAGTGTGAAAAAAAACAGCAATAAACGACATTCGTAACCTTCTCTCTCTCGTTCTCTCTCTCTCTGTCTGTCTGTTTCGTATTTAATGATATATTATAATCGCGAAGCACCTGTAAGTAAATAGTCATTTTCAAACAGCAAATAGCCTTGAATACTAATGTTAACCTTGAAAATATGTAAAAAAAAGGACAACGAAATAGAAAATACAACACATCATAACAGACTATAAAAAATGCGCATTTATGTGTATGTATGTGTATAATTATTTTTTTTTCGATAAAAAGAAAAAAGAAGGAAAGAATGAATGAATGAAAATGAGAAATGGCAATGATAACCTGTAGCGAGAGATTACGGACTCTGTTTTGGACAAAATGTGTAAGTGTATGATTTAGAAATGGCACAATGTGTACGATTAAATGTAAAAAAAATGAAATGAAATGACGCATACTAAGATAAAGACTATAATATTTCAAAAAGAAAAGAACATAAAAGAAACAAAAACGCACTGAGAAGAAACAAATAGCACAAATTTGTTTGAAATCTATAATCAAAATGAGAAAAAGAAAGAGAAAGATTTGTTTATTATACAACGGAAAATATACTGTTCACATTATTGATATTAATTAAGCACAATAGAATCGAGCGCAAGAATTAAGAAGACGAAAAGAAATCGAGAAGAATCTTGAATTAAATCGGACCACGAACTACAGGTCGACCGTAGTTCTCATCAGTGAGACTACTCAATGGATTTGTTGTTGTACGATTTGTATTGTTACGTGAATTGGGAATGTTTGATGATGCATTACCAAGAACCGAACGACGTGCTGGTAATGCATTTGCAATAAGCATATCCGAACCGAGACTTGATGTTGATGGACTACGTTCAACGAATTTCGATGTATTTATTGTTGTTGTTGCTGCTTGACCAGGTGCATTTTGATAGATGACCGGTCGTTGTTGATCTTCATAGATGTTCTGCGTGTTGTAATAAGTACGTGGAGAGACTATACGTCTTCGATTATCATTCTCATTGTATTGATCATCATAATCTTCATCCACGTCTTCTTCTTCTTCATTCTCAACAAGATTTGTTCGACTACCACCGCCAAGTCGTGTTGCTACATTAACATAACGTGATGGGACTTCGCCTGATGGTTCTTCACTCTCTCGAACTAATCGTTCGGCATCAGCAGCTGGCATTTTATTGCTCAAATAGGCGAGATATTCATCTGGATCTCCAAAATTCAACATACGACGAACGGTACCCGATGATAGATCAGGATGTTCAGTTGACAAATATTGAGCGAGATTTTCATAATAAACTTCGCCACCTTTTTTCTTATGAACATAGACTGGTGCTCCACGTAGAGCAATATCTCGGTAATGATGTGGTGCAATTAATTGTGGTCGAGTCGGTCGTACGGGATATCGACTTGGCAACATCATGACATAGGCAGGATCGGCGCCGAGTACAGCATCATTTTCATACATATATTGAACGTAGAAACGTGTCTTTCGATCCGATGATAACATTGTTTCATCGTCAGGAATGACGAGTATACGTGGTTTGGGACAAAGATTTGTTTGTGTTTGTGCACGTTCGTTTTCCAATCGAGTTAAATATTCATTTTCGTCCATTTTACCACGATTTAACATTTCCGGATGTAAACGTGTTAGTTCATTGATAGACACTTCTTTTTTCGGATCATTTTCAACATAACCCAACACGTCTAAGTACGGCGCTACATTTCGTATTGTTCGTACTTCACAACCGACGCCATGATTATGCTGTTCTTTTTGCCATGCCAATGAATAATTATCTAAATTCAAGTATCTTGCATCGCCACGACCATCTTTCGAATAGAGCATTTGTTGATCGTCTGTAAACCACGGATGTCCAACGGTTGACGATGCTAGACTACCGACTGATTTCGATTGACGTAACATTGGCAACAATGGTGGTCCGTATGGTTGACGATTATGACGACCAGCTAATGTCATTGAACCGTTTAAACCTGTTTGAACAATATCTTGATTTTGAATCGGTATATCATTTTCGAAATCAATTGCTTCTCGATGCAATTGATTAGCACGATCGAATAGTTCTTTAGGCAATTCGAATGATGATCGACCAACAGTAATGATCAAGCCACCAGCTTTATTCGATTGTACTTTACCAATACGATCGATTAAACGAGCAATGATCGTACCTGTACGATGTGGAGCAGTATTTATGGTTTCAATAGCATTGATGGCTTCGATACGTGGAACGACAATTTCATCTTCGTTCATTTTAATAACTAAACGACCGATATCATCTTGATAGATTGAGCCAGCTCGATAGATATAATTTGCAAGCATTAATAACGGATCGATAGCATAGCCATTCGATGCTGTTGGCGGTTGAACATTTAATGTTGATGATGATGGTGTTTTTTGTATTTGTCGAAGTGATCTATTAAATGGAAATAATAGTTTTAATTTTGGATCGACATTGGTTTTGTTTGATGATGGTGATGATGTTCGTGTTGTTGTTGCTGTTTGTTTCGTTGACATTAATTGTTTATGTTGTTGTAAACGTAATGTTTGATCAGCAAGTGTAATAACTAAATATTTGCCATCTTCTTCTTCATAGATATCATCTGCATATTTAACTAATAATTCAGCAACTGTTGCTCCATTAACAGGACCGATCAATTGCGAGCCAATTGAACCTGGAATAATGAATCGTTCACCATTTCGAAGTGAAACAATGATTTGTCGATCAGCTCGTTGAAGAAATCGTCCATTTAACGAGAGAATTTCGCCGAGAATACGTATAGTACGTTCTTCATTCGTTTCTCCAAGTGCATCATCCCAATCACGTATCGACGATTTAAAACGATAGACTCGTCCATCAGTTATATGTCGATATTCGATATCATTTCCTTCGACATTCAATGCAAATCGACCATGTCGTACTAAATAATCGACTAATGTTTGTTTCGTTACAGGTAGAATAGGATTTTGTATAACTAATTGCTGTTGATTATCAGGTGGCATCGAAAGAATTAATGTTCGTGTTTCATTATCAATATTAATACCGTTGTCTTGATCAAGTCTTTCTAATAAATGATTTGCACAACGTCGTTGATTTTCAGGAGTTGTTAGATCAATTCGTGATAAGATTGTTTGCGCACGTGATGTCAAACCGAAACGTTTAACCATCGCTGTCAATACTGATGCTGGTTCCGCTTGTTCATCGAGATGAGCATTGGGATCAATCAATGGAAAATTATAAGTTTTATTTCGATGTGTCAATTGAATATAACCTTGACGTGTATTACTAATCGTATCCGATGTATTCAATAACCATTGAGATAATTGTCGACTACTAAATGGAAGAACATTTTCAGGACCTGTATTAAATGTACGTGTATCAATAATTGAACGAAGTTTTTCGACTGGAATCGCTAATGTATTATTGGAGAAATGTATTTGTACGACTTTTAAACGACGATTACATGTGACAAAACCATTTCGACACATGTAATTAATTGTGCCATGATAACGTTCGATAAATTCAGCTTGAGTTTCTTGAGCAATACGAGCTCGAAATTCGGCATCATTATCTTCTTCGATGGTATTCGGTTGTATTGGACGTGTAAATCGTCGACCTAATGAACGTATAACATTGGATTTATTGTTGATTATTGAAGGTATCATTGATGATGGTATTTGAACATATTGATTATTATAATTTAATAGCCAATTACCGAATTCATCCTGTTTAATTTGACTATGTTTAGCTAATAAACGAACGACATCTTGTCGACGATATTGATTTTCTTGTATATTTCGAGTATGTTCAGGTGTAAAATATAATTGTGAACCATCATTTAAATCTTCTAATAATAGGAGATTATTTGTATTATCAAGTTTAATACCATCTTGTTTGTTTATTGATTCGACATAGTTTTCAATGATTTCTTGTTTTTGTTTCGATGATAATTTAATTGTTTGAAGATTGGCCATCGATGATGATGCCGATGGTACACGTGGAATTTGTAATGAATAAGTTCGACCATTGAATATAAATGTATCTCGATCGATGATGCCACCATTGGCAAACAACATATCGATGATATACGAACGATCGAAATTATGTTGAGCTGCTTGACGAAACCAACGTGTTGGTAGAAGAAGACGATTCGATGGATCATGAACGAATTCGATTTCGATACGTTCGTTTTGCTCATCCGTATGAATTTGACGGATGTGTGATGAGAGAAGTTGCCGTTGGCCGATACGTTCAGCTGATTGATCTTCATCGTCTAATGGAATATCTGGTGGAACATAACTGTAAGCATAATTGCCTGTATCAACATCGTATCGAACTTTGCCATTTTGAAATAAATAATCAGCAACAATACGTGGATCATTCGTTGGTCGCATATGTTCATATGGAATGTGTAGAACTTGAGTGTTTTCTCCATCGAATAGATCAATAGCTGTTTCACGATTATCGGCTTCGGATCGAACGCCACGAATAATCGAACGTAACCAGATTAATTCGTTTCGATCGAGCGCAATACGTTGTTGACCAAAGGTGAATTCGCCGTTTGCATATTGAATATAATCAAATTGAAGTAGAATACGTGCAATATCATGCATGCCAATGATTTCAGGTTCATCCGATGGTTGGGATGTATTGATTTTATTTTCCATATACACATCGACGTCATCATGATTGATGAATATCTGTTGTTGTTGTTGTTGCTGTTGTTGTTCTTGTTCGTCGTCACCATTGGGAAGAATGACAATATCATTCTGTTCGGTAATGGTAATCAATTGTTGACGATTTAATTGATCGAGCCATTGTGTTAGAGAAATAACTTGATCTTCACTAAGTGTTCGATTCAATGACGATGAGTTCTTATTTCCTGTTAGACGAAGTTTTTTCGAAGCAGGTTGGAAGAATTTTTGTTTGAGATTTTTTAATTTTAACATTTGATCACGATAGTAAAAGTAAATATATTGTTTTTCACTATCAAATTCAATTCGAGTAAAAATTGATTCAAGTAAATGTTGTGAACAAGCGTCTATATCTAAATCAAGCTCTTGACAAAGAGTTTTCGTATCGTTTTCATCAAATTCAATATGTTGTTGTTGTGACGAAAAAGGAGAATTAGCAGTTAACGTAAGCCTTAAGCGACGACCTTGAATGAGTTCGAGCGTGCCAACATTACTACCATTTGCATTGACAAAGTGCAACAGTGAAGCAATACTTTCAAGGAGTAATGCTCGTTCTTTATCGGCGTTGTCGTCGTTGTCGTAGTTAGTTTTTATTTCTTTCTGTTCTTCTCGTACGAGTTGTGAAGAGGTAGAATGTTCTTTTTCTTCTTCTTCTTCTTCTTCTTCTTGTTCGCTCTCGCTTTGTGGTTGTTGATGTAACGGAATAAAAAAAACCAAATTTTTTTCTCCTCCGCCTCCGCTTCTTCTTTCTTCTTCTTCTTTTACTTTTAAATTACTTCGTAATTTTTCATTGGTCGATTTTTTTCTCTCGTCATTTACTTTTTCTCGGTTTTTTTCATTCTCTTCCAAAGGTAAATTGACAATCTCAATGTTATTATTTGGTTTTATTACCATACGTAAAGAATTTTCTTGTTGATCTATTTCAACATGATTTTCATGCCAATGCAATATGTCATTCAATTGTAAGGCTTGACGACGTAACAGATTTGATAAATGTAAACCTTCTTGACCAGTGACACGTATTAAATAATTTGGCATTGCAGTATAACGAATAAGAAACTCACGTCCAGTATCATCTGTTGACCAACGAGCATTTCTTGCTATCCAATCGATAAAAATTTGCTCGAATTCATCTTCAATTTCTTGTTCTTGTTCTTGAACGAATTCGGAAGAAGAAGAAGGAGGAAGAACCGGAATAGGAGGCGGTGATGGTGATGTTGAACGAGGAGGAGGAGGCACTGGCGGAGTTAAATATATTGTTTGCTCATCTAAAGTCAATATTAACGATTGCCCATCTTGATCTTCTTCGTAATCACATATACGTAATAGTAAAACAGCTAGTTCATTAGCATTTAAATTTTGTCCTTGTTCATGTTTTTCGAACAGATCTGCTATATATCGATGTCCAATGATGAAATGATTGTCGAGTATTAATGTACCATTATTATTATCGAAATGTATGTCATTGACAGATCGCAGTAGTTGAGCCAAACGTTCAATTAATTCAGGTGATGGTGCTGTTTGTTGATTTAATATTCGACGAGCATCAAGATCACTATGTGCAATACGAACGATTTGTTCATCAGCATCAAATGAAACATAACCCGTACGAATCAAATATTTCAATATTTCATTCCAATAGAAATTATCATTCGATTGCAATTGACGAATTTGATAGAGATCGAGTATATGAGCACCTAATTTACCTGTTAAAGGTATATTCAAACCATCGACATTCATTTCATTATTATCGATGAGAAATGTCGTATGTTCCGACAGCCAATCTTCGATAATCGGCATCAATTCAATTGGTATACGTCGATTAACACGTTCGAGTCGTGTAATCCATTCGGCATTTTGATATTTTCGTTTGTAATATAGCCATCGATCGGCTGGCAAGACAATGGATTCACCTTGAATGAATATAACTAATTGATTCGATTCCGTTTCAAATGGTGGCGGATATTCATCGATTGCATCGAGATAAATATTTTTGGCTAATGTTATATTGTCGCTCGATGGCAAACGAATGTGTGACATTTGTATTTGTTGACCATCGATGAAAAGAATGAGTGTACCATCATCGCTACGTAAACGTCGAGCATGTGAAGATAAATAATCGTAGATGAATTGTTCGTAACTTGCTGGATCAAGTTCAGGTTCGTTTGCAGTTTGACGATTTTCAGGTCGAAGATTTTCATAGATCGGTTGTTCACGTAATTGAATGTCATTCGATGAAATGATCAGAGAACCTGAACTAACGACTAGACCAGGTATTCCACTTTGTGTATCGACATGATGTGATGTCGATGGTTCTTCGATAATTGTACTTGAATTCGGTCGAAATTGATGTGATCGTTGTTGTTGTTGAGGTTCATCAGCTGAACTGTAGCCTGATTCAGCAATTGTCATTGCATTTTCCGATTTTTTATTTACTGTCGGTTGTTGTTGTTGTTGTTGTTGTGGAGTAGTTGATGATGCAATTGATTCTTGTGAACCAATTCTTGTATAAGTAGCTGTAGGTGTCGAACCAAAGATACTAACAGATGGTTGACTTTCATGAATTGTACTCGTTTCCGTATATCTACCGATACCAGTCGATGTTGTTGGTGTTGATTGTTTTGTTTGTTGCCAAGCACCTGCACCTGTTACGCTAACAGTCGATCCAGGATCGTTACTTGTCGTTCGAATACGTTGATTTTCATTGACAGAAATTTGATTAACAATCGGCGGTAGAACTTGTTCCTGTGAAGGATTTCTCGGACGGACTGTTCGTCGATTTGCATAATCGATTTTGGGCGTATTATCTTCTGAATCGCCTTGATAAGCGGATCGATCGCTATGTTCATAAATCTGTGTGTCACCACTATCTTGACGTGAACGTGATTGCTGTAATAAATATCGTAATTGATCACGTTGTGACGGAGTTAAACTTAACCAAAAGACATCATTCCATTTCCAAGTTTGACCATCAGGTAAATACTGTCCGAGGTCGTCAATCGATCGAATACCTTTGCCCATGATTCGTTGAACATCGGCAAGTTCGAATGGTGCACGAACTGTTGTATGCATTCGTTTCGATGGTTGTGGAGGTAGTGGTTGTGGTTGTCGTTGTCGTTGTTCAGTTTGAACACCGAGTAAATCTTCCCAAGTTAATGGAGCAACACCTGTCGATGTATTTGTAGTTGGTTTCGAACGTGGAATGATTTTGACGGGTTCAGCATGCTGAACTGTAGATGTTTTAGGTTGTTTGACACGAAAACGTATTTCATCGCCGTGTCTCGATGGTCGTTCTTCAGGTTCGGTTCGTTTATTTTGTGCTTTGGGACTGTTTAATGTCGATGAGTCCGATGATCGACCACTTTGTTGTTCGAATAACGAACGAAGTGCATCGACTCGACCTGATGCAGTCGTAGGTGTCGGCGTTTGTTGAGCATCTCTAGTATCCAAATGATCTTTAACCCATTTCGATTGATTGACTGCATGACGAGTATCAACAACTAATTGATAATCAAGTCGTTGTAATTGATCACGAACAAGACGTGGATCCACACCTGATGGTATTACTGTTGTTGATGTCGTTGTGGTTGTTGTTGTCGAAGATGCAGTTGAAGGAGGTACAGCGGGTGGTGCCGGAGGCGGAGGTGGAGGTGGTGCTGTATTTGGTCTAGCCATGACTACTTCATTTAAATTTGTCAAGCCACTTGTTCGTTGTAAACGACCAGCAATTTGTTCGACATTACTCGATGTTGTTGTTGTTGTCGTCGTTGTTGTTTCATCATCTTCATCATCGATTTCCATATTAAGTTGTTGATCTGCATTCGTACGATTGGTACTTGTTCTTGGTATAATTGCCGGAGCATAGACACGCATTTCCGGTACTACTTGAGACGGTACCGATTCTTCACTGAGACTATTCGTTGCTGATGCGGGTATAACACGTACTAACTGTTCAGCAAATTGGACACGTGTTGGACGACGTTGTTCGTCACTTTCATCAAGTATAAACGATGTTTCGAATTGTGTATCGACTGGTGCAATATCATATGGCACAGGTGGCCAGCTCGATACACGAGTTGTTTCGTTAGTTGTCGATGTATTATTATTATTGTTGTTGTTGTTCGTTGTTTGACGAATATTTACAAAAGGTGCACCATTTGTCGACATGGCAGTTTGCCAATCTTGATTAGTAAATGAACCGGACATGCTACTTGTTGATGAATGCGTATTGATCTCATCACCACTTAATCGTGATGTTCGATCGGAATCAAGTTCTTCAGGTTGTTGCATTTTCTTTGAATTGACGATTGAACTTGGTTGAAGCGCTACTTGTTGATGAATGCGTATTGATCTCATCACCACTTAATCGTGATGTTCGATCGGAATCAAGTTCTTCAGGTTGTTGCATTTTCTTTGAATTGACGATTGAACTTGGTTGAAGCGGCGGAGGTGGAGGCGGCGCAGGCAAAGGCAGTGGTGGTGGAGAGGACGGTTGAGCAATAATAGTCGTTACTGACGATGTACTTGTTGGAGAGGATGAAGATGTTTGCTTTTTTTGTTCTTGATTATTATCAACGTGTATAATATATTCTTCGTAGGAATATCTTGATTCTTCAACAAGTTCACTTGGTGATAAAAGTTCGTCCGATTGCTCAATAAAATTTGAATTATTCGCTAGACGTTGACTACCTGAGTGAATTCGTAAGCGTTGTTCATAAAGTTGATTAGTTGAATCAAGTAATCGTTCGTTGGCGTCAACAACTAAAGTTGAACCGTGTGTAGATAATTGTCTGAGTGCAACTGGAGGAGATGTTTGAGTCGAACGAGTCAAAGCAGATGGGTCATAGGTTGCACGAAAACGAATCGGTTGACGTTCTTGTTGTTCGACAAAAACGCAATTATCTTGATTAGTACTTTCACTTGATTGATCGACAAGATTTCGATTGAGATAATAAACAGATAGGAGTTGTGTTTCAGCAAAGGTCGGGAGAGATTTTGATTGAAGTGTTTGAGCTGTAGGTTTATCCTGAGTTGTCTGTGTAGAAATTGTTGTTTGAGCACTGGTCATCAACGATGTCGATGACAAAGGTAAAGTTTGTTCGGTTGTGAACTGAGGAGGATTTTGATTATTAACACGAGAGAGTAAAGAGTCACGTGTATCACCTGGGGTAGAATTTAGTTGTCCACGCTGTTGTGTCGTTGGCGTCGAACGACGCGACTGTTGTTGTTGTTGTTGCATTTAAACTTAATGGAAAAAAATATGATTTTATGTTTGTTATATTTTTTTTCTTTCTTCTTTTTTTTTCCTTTTTTTCCTCTTCGTTTAAAACAAAATGTAAAATCAAAATATTGATAATACAATACCTTCATTTTTCTTCTCTCTTTAGGAGCCTTGAACTTTTTTCATAACATAAGTAATGCTTATTTCAATCATCATCTCACACGTTTGGTCAAACTTCTATGCATATATGTCTTTGCTCTCTTCGTTTCTCTTTTTCGTGTTTCTTCTCTCTTTATTCGGATGTATAACGACGAAAATTTTTGTTTTTTCACTCCTATATTTACCTGCCTATGTTCGTGTTCTCTTTCTTTTTTTCTTTCTTTCTTCGTTCTTCGTTCTTTTTCTTCAAATAAAACTAACTTTACGAACAACGACGAGATTAGTTCATTCAATTCTTTTTCTCCTCTTCTTCTTCTTCTTCTTCCTCCTCCTCTCGTTATTATGGTTAGAAGAAGTAAAAGAACATTAAAAAAAACCTACTCGTAGGGACCGGCATCGTTAGTCATCACTACTACATCATGTCAAAATGAAATAGAGGCAACGAATAAACATTATAATTGTGATTTTTTTGCACTGAGGCTATAGAAAGTATACGAATCGGCATGAATAGTGTGCGTGTGAGACGCGTATTCTATTGAGTTTATTGAATCATATTATATAAAAAGAGAAGCAACAAAAAGAAAGAGAATTGACGAGGAAACGCAATCGGTCTTGATTGAATTATATTTTTCAGTTTATAAAAATAACAACATATGTTCAATTAAATATCAACAATCAAGCCAAGAAAAAAACGAGAAGAAAAACTAATTTATTTCCTAAGTTTTCAATGGTATGCCCGTACTTCTTTTTCGATTATTGTTATTAAAATTGAAGCGAAAGCCTTAAGCAATAGTCTAACTACTCATACAAACGCGTGTCGTAAAGTAAATAACAGTAAATCATATGAATATAGGTTCGGTCATATTAAAATAAAGAACGAAAGGGAAAGTTTCAATTTACTTTTGTTTCGTATTGGTATGGGTACTTGACATTCTTTTTTTCTCTCTTCTGAAGAAAAAAAAAGTCTGATTACTATTATCATTATCTTCATATTTCTTTCTCTTCTATTTTAATATTCAAAAGGATTCGTTCTTATTTTACAGTCGAAAAGAACGAAGAGGAAGAAAATTTGAAAATTATCATAAATTGTTTCTTCGACTTACTTTTGCTTTCTTCGTTGTTGATTTTGAAAGATTTAGTATTTGAATTGAACAAAATTGTATAATAGTGATGATTCATAAGAACAATAAATCGATGGTGTAGCAGCTGGCGGTCAACTCCAAAATGACATTTTTTCTCGACCAAACACACGCACACAGAAAGTGTCCGAGTTAAATAAGAAGGAAGACGTGCGCAAAAAGAGAAAAAAAAGGAAGAAGAACAACAACGACGACAGCAACGGACATTTCATTTTTAAGCCGTACACTGGTACGATTCAAACATATTTTATGCGTTCTTTCAACACATATATATACACACACGCAAAAAAAACCGCGTCAGTTTTTATATCTAACTGATATGGTCGATTTAGAATTATGATGAATGATTTGATTTCAAGAGAAAGTACGAGAGAGAGAGAGAGAGAGAGAGAAAGAACGAATTTATCGTCGAGCGGTTGGATACAATTACTTACCTCGCCCAGTATTGACTTGATTATCATATTGAGAATCACCTAAAGAAAGCAGTAGAATTAATTGGAAATGATTTCATGCGTTCATCAAAGAAAATCTATGCGATTGGATTACAGATATCTCTGCCTATATATGATGTATTTTTGTTTCTAAACTAAGCAAAGAAATAGGCGGCGGGGAAATATGAAAATAAAAACATAACCCATGCGCTGAGAAAGAATATCAAAATCTTAGAAATCCATTCGCACCCTCTCGAAGAAAATGAGCCGTTTTCTTGAGATTTACATTGCCTATTGAATATGTGCGAAAAGAAAAGAAATATGTTATTAAAAAGCAAGAAAGCTAATTTAATTGTGCGAACAATCTACCCTTTCGAATATCATCGAGTAATGAATTCTTTTTAAATGCTGAACAATAGATGAAAGAATATGTGTTTGTTAAAAGTAAGAAAATCAAAGCAAACCTTGTTCACGCATTTGATTTTGTTCGATGTCTCGTTTGTATTTTTCGATTTCGTCATTATCCATATGTGCGAATGGATTTTGTGCATAATAAGATTTGTAAACCACGGCATTGTTTTGTTGATCGCGTTTAATGATACCTTTGGATGCCGCACCAACGACAACAATCGCTTCCGATGCTGTTTGATGTGGATCCTTGAAAACAAACACGAATACGAAATAAGTGAGCTTTGATAAATGTTGAATGCAATTACTTTTATTTGTGAAACATCATCCCAAGCAGAATTTTGAAAGATCTTTGATTGGTAACCAGCCGAGATCTTTTCATTGAAACGATCTTCTTTGATCTGTTTCTGATGACTTTTCAGTTCTTTCGGATCGATATTACTCGGAGCAAATTGATGTTTCGTATCGATTTTAATGGGTGTTGAATGTTTTGAACTTGTATCAGGTACCCACTGAAATATTTTAAAGGTTAATTTCATTGTTCTCAATCTCGGACATGAGCAAACATATAATCTTACCTTTGTGACTTTCTTTGGATTAGGTGTTCCTGTTTCTTCGATTTCTTGTTTCAAATATGAATTCGGTGAATTGCACCAGTCAGTTAAACGTTGTGGTTGACGTGATGGTGAACTTAAATGGCAAAGAAAAGAAATGCATAACAATCATTATGTATGTATGTTATTTTTTCTTTCAAAAAAAAAACGAAAGAATCACAATTGAAACGTTTGATGACTTACCAAGCTTCAGGATTTGTTTGACCTCCATCGAGAAATGCCGCCATAGCTGATGAGGCAGCTGGAGGAACTTCAACATCTTTAAATGTTGCTGTTTTATCAAGTGTACGAATTAATGGTTGACGATAGACATAGCCCGTACGAAAGCCAGCATTGTCTAAAATACGCATGAGACATTCGAATTCCATTTCACCAATTTTCCATTTCTTATCGCCAGTGGCTTCATTTGAATTGCCTTGTAAAACATCAGCAATCTGAATAAACAAATCATTATCGTACAAAAAAAAAGAAACAAGCAAATTTTCGATTCTACTCGTTTTTGTTGTTCATTCGATGGTAAATACAATTGATCGATTCCAACAGACACCGCTCGTACTTGTACTTCGCATGCATTTATAACATTAAACGCATATTTCCATGCTTCTTCAATTGTTTCACCACAAGCAACAAAACCGTGATTACGTAAAATCATAACTTTATTTATTGGACCTAAATCTTCGACAAGAAGTTTTTTGACATCATCTTCAATTAATATTCCTCGATAGTCATGATAAGAAATTTTTCCACAGAATAAAGCATCTTGTGATAATGGTAGAAGACCACATTTCATTGCCGAAACAGCAGCTACCGATGGCGTATGCAAATGAACAATACATTTGATGTCCGGTCGAGCTTTATGTATGGCCGAATGGAGAGTGAAACCAGCTCGATTGATTCCATAGGTTGTACTACCTGTATCGACGATATTACCGGCTATATCAACTTTAACGAGACTCGATGCTGTTACTTCATGATACATCAAACCAAATGGATTAATAAGAAAATGTTCTTGTTCTTGATTAACACGAACAGTGATATGATTGTAGATACCTTGTGACCAACCGAAGAGATCAACAAGTCGATAGAGTGACGCGACTTTACATCGAAGTAAACGTTCACTTTTATTGTAACCTTGAGAATCAACACCACGAATATCATTGATCGGTACAATAACTGAACCGCCAGCACGTGATAAGGATGAAACAGTTGTCCAACGAGATGTATGTGGTAAGAGCAATTCCGAGATTTGTTGAAGAGCAACTAATGATGCTGGATGAGGTCCATGTTTCAATGCATCGGTAATAATTGCTTCGAGTTCGTCACGAAATTCTCGTGAGTTCAAGATCATAGTAACACGTTGTCGTTGACCCATCTGTCGCATATCTTCGGCAACATCAGCTGGCCGATCGAATTCACGTCGATATTCATCATCGACATCGTCGCGATTATGAGCAGGAGATTCGTTTGTTGTTGTGGCCATTTCGAATAAGATTTCGAAAAATTGGTTATTTCTTTCTTTTATCTAGAAAAAGAAGAATATAATTTATCTTTGTTAACCAATGGAAATATAAAGAAGAAAACTCTTGATTCAAGAACTTTTTGTTGTTGTTGTTACTATTGAATTGACATTTGTCTTTGTTTAATCATCAATTCTAATCGATACTGTTCACATAAACGAATGGTTTCGCATGTCAATGGATGTTGATTACCCATAGATATTTTCACTCGTTCAAGAGTATCATTCATTGTTGATTGAAGTATTAAATCAGAAATTGTATCAGCTAGATATAATTCTAATTTCAAATGTTTTAAATAATGTAATGACAGATAAGCATGGTAATTAGGCATGATTTTTGGATAGTAATTGAGAAGATTTTGACTCGATTGATAGGCTTTTTTGAAATCTTGTTTTTCAATTGATTTGTCCATTTGTTGTTCTTCGAAATGAATTTTTTCGAGAGTAATACGTTCATTAACATCATTTTCTAAACAACGAACACATCGACATGAAAAATAATAGTTTTCCTTGAGAAAATTTTGTCGTGTTTGATAATCATCTAATAGGTCAATATAATTTATTGTGAATTCATTATTTGTTCCTTGTTCACATATCGTTCGAATAGTTAATTCAATTCCATTGAATATCGTATGACACGTGGGTCGACATGAATGATTATATACTGTCGCGTCTAAATATAAACCATAGCCAATGGATTTTAAATCAATTGATTCATGAATCGTTAGAGTATTGATAACTAAACGACAGAATAATTCGAAAATTGTTTGTTCAGAAAGATCATTGAGCAATTCGAATGTTTGCATTTGTTTAATCAATGTTCGATAGATTAGAAAGCGACGTTTGTCAACACGAATTTCATTTTCATGTGTTAATAAATCATCAACTTTCCGTTTTGTCGATGAATTTTCTATACCACAATCGGTTTTATATCGAAGAATTAAACGTAAAAATAAACGAGTTAAATCGTATTCATCAATAATTTCATGTAGATGAGAACATTCATGTTTATGATAGATCCAATCGTTTCGTTGACATGAAATTGAACAGTAAGATATTCGATGACATTTCGAACAACGTTTTAAATCATCCGATGATTTGAAACATTGAGAACAGTATGTATTTGATGATGATGAAAGTATGTGAACATAGGGTACGATGGTGGATAAAAGATTAGTGCCCGCGATTACCATCGTTTTAAATATCTGAATTCGAAAAAGAGAAAAGAGGTTTAGTATTTAGTTACATTTATGTGATGGAATGAAAGAAACCACAAATAAAAATACTGCCGTAAGTTATAGATAGTTAGGCTATTCTTCAATCGATGCCTAGCCGAAAAAAATGCGACAGAATGAGAGCGAGAACAAGAACGAGGAAGAAAAAAAAAGATTCTCACAAGGGAAATCGATTTTTTTCTTCTTCTCTGCTTCACATTCTGCATATACGGTGATGTTTCATGGCGGCAAAGTGTAGACACAATGAAACACTCAAAAATATTCCATCGGGTTAGATCATAGGAGCAAAAGAAGAATCGAAGAATCCGATTGAGATCTAAGTAAACTAATCATCAATGTCGAACGACTACTATTCTAAACATATCCAATATCAGTCAAGGCGAGGTCAACAGCAATGCCAATGATTTGAACAAATAGCTCGAGGAGAAAGAACGAACATCCATACATACATACATATAACGATTGATTCATCTAGTAAAGAAATATGGAATGTTGTATATAGAACAGATTATCATTAACGAATGATGTTAGTCTTAACAAGAAGAAAAAAAAGAGAAAAGAAGAAGAAGAAAAAAAAAGTTCTCATTGATCTTATTGATTTTATAGAACTATCAACGAACTACTATGAGAAAATCAATAAATATAATAAAATATATTTATTAGTGATCATAGCGTTCTTCGCTTGTGCCTCTTTTTGTCTGTCTGTCTGTCTCTCTCACTTGTTTACTATCAATCAATCAGCATGAAACAATCGAGTTCTTCTTACTATATAGTTTATAAGAAAGACATGTCACTGATAAAGTGTGTCGCGACTACTAATTAGTTCAATGCGAACATAATGTTCACTAGGAAAGCAAACGAACTTAGTCATTTGTGTGTGTGTGTATTATTAAGTATAGATCATTAATTTTCAAGAAAATCAATTAAAATCTAATTAACTAAAATAACGTGAAGTGAGAATAGAAAATAGATGAAACATATTAGTTCTCAAGAGAAATTGAAAGATACAATTAACGAGACGGTACATATATATGAAGAACAAGAAAAATTTTACACTGGTCAAAAGCCACAAATTTTGGCTCAATAGCGGCCATGATTACTTAATGCATGGCATATTTTTACCAATCAAAATCTTGTGTTTTATCCTCTGCAAAGAAATTACAATATTCCATATTGACTCAAACAATTCCTATTCAATTTATTCATCATTTCAAAACAAAATAAAACCAATTTCAAACCTCTATAAATCCATCCTATAGATGTCAATAGTTCTTATGCGTACACATATTTATCGATTATGGCTCAAGGAATTCATGCATGTAATGCATAATTACATTTACATAATAAACAAATGTCTTGTTAATTTCGAAATATCTTAGTTGAATTTATGATTTCGTTCAAGTTTGACAATGACATCGTCACAGATGAAATTAATGTAACAGCTGACTGTAATCAATGATTAAGGTTTTACTTCTTATTGTTAACCTTGTTCTGTACATCTGTTCATAAACATAATTAAGAACTTCCATATAACCAAAAGTCTTTTTCTTATATGTATAAAGCAACAATTGTAATAGTTCACAATTATTGTGGTGTTGTTGTGTCTTTTTTTCTCTGTCCCCATTGCTTTCAATGATACATCGCAACAGTTCATTTTCGTACGAAAAAAATAGACTATTATCAAATAACACAAAAGAAAAGAAAAGAAAAGAAAAGAAAAGAACGTTTTTTTCTTAATGAATTCGTTCAATAAATCGACGGGGTATAAGAAGCTCATTCATAAGTTTTGCTTGTTCAATTAAACAACTTCGATCCGAAAGAGAATCTAAAAATCTATGCCAGCAGATTTCAGTTAAGTTAAGTGCACGAGTATTCATCGTATACAATGTTGTTATACGTATTTCAGAGGAATTCGTTAAATCATTAGTAGAACTTTGATCGGAAACGACACCACCATGTGTCCAAATTTCTCCACGCTAAAAAATAAATGAAAATTTAGAGATTCAGAAAGATCTATTGGCTCATTCATACTTCAGTGATAGCAGCTGCATGGAAATACGTTGGCCGAGGCATGACTAAAGAGGGTAAAATTGACCATTCGAATTTGTTAAAATCAAATATCCATAAACGTTCATTCACAAGAATGTGGCGATTGAGTGACGGGTTGAAATAAGCACCACCGAACATAATCACTTGATTTTCATGAAATGGAAATATTGAGTGAAATTTTCGTGCTACTGGAAAATCTAATCAATCAAACAAACGAGAATATTTAATCGATGCAGAATCTCGAAAGATTTTACTATGAATTGGGTCGGGATTGGCTCGAGTAAACGACCATTTCCGAGTAGTTAAATCGAAAACTGGTAACTAAAATGAAATGATCATAATACAGATCTTCTATGAACTGAATCAACATACATATTCGAGTGAATAAGATATGCCAGTTACTCCTCCTCCACCGAATAAATAAATTTGATTTTTATGTAAATATGCTTCTTGACGATATCTAGATGAGAACACATACATTCATCAATTCGTATTAAAAGTTTGTCTTTACCTTCCCACTTCGCTTGAATCTTCAATTTCATCGAAGGATGTGCCAATATGTTGACATTTTAAATCAGACAAAGAAACATCATACACATCAGAATTATAAGTCCAACTATTTGTTCCACATAGAATATATAAATGATCATCATGCAAGATCATACTCTAAAATTTGAATAAATTATTGTACTTGACTGTTGAAAACATAGATGAATGCTTACCGCGCCGTAGACTTCTTGTGGTTGTTGATCGAATATTTGACAACGTTTCCAATGAAGTCGTTTTAAATCGAGAACGAACAAATCATTGGAAACATGATGACCAAAAGGAAAGCCTGTACCACCGAAAACCAACAATAAATTTCCATAGAGACACACTATGAAACGAAAACCGGTAAGAAGAAGAAAATATTTCTTTCGATTTACTCGAATGTGAAGCGAGAGTAAGTATCGGTCCGTCACCGGTTGTTCTCTCGAGTGTCCATCGTTGAAGTGCAAAATTAAATCTCCAAAGTTCTTGAAACATTCGTTCAGGTTGACCCTGAACTGATGGATAATAACCTCCCCAAATCCATAAATCCGAGTCGGTTGCAACGGCTCGATGACCTGAACGTGGATGTGGCACGTTCGACGATTCAATAGGTAAACATTCGTTGAATTGCAGAAGATTTTTCTGTGTCAGTAAACTCGAATAATTGACTTTGTTTTGCCTCAAATGCATTAAATCATCCATGGATGATGTTGTTGTTTGTTGTCGAGTTGACTTTTGATTTGTTGTCGGATCGTTTGTCATTATAAATGAACACAACCAACGAACAATAACATAATTATTTATATCAATATCGAATATAATAAAATTCCTTAAATAACCATGAAACTATTGAATAACAAGAGAAAAGAATAATATCAATGCAAATTTATAGAATTTCTTACATAACGAACACGTAGTGTTAGCCAAGTAAAAATCATCAATGTTGTTAATTCAAGCATTGTCGATGGAAACGTGTCCACATAATTTACAAGATAAACGTCGTCGAAGTGTTAAATCGAAAAATGCAAAAAAAAAATTTGACAATTTGTCGTTTAACTGAACTTAAATATGCAAACAATCCACGCGCCTTTGTATAAAAAAAATAGCTTTTTTTTTCTTGGAAAATATCTGAAATAGAATTTTCATGTTAAGTGAAAATCTATTAAGTTTTGAGATTTTTTTTAATCGTTTTAACAAAAAACAAATAACAATTTAAAAAAAAAAGAAACTAATTGTACAAAAAAATAAATAATTTTTTTTTATTCTGATTTTAAAACTGTCGAGAAACGTTTGACTGGAATGTTGTCCTCGTCATTCGAGTATTCATAGGGTCGTTTTAATCCACCGGTTTCAACAGCGTTATCTAAATTTAAAAGAAAAACAATTCATTTTCTTCTTCTTAAAAATTCCCCAGTAAAAAACTTACCGGTCAATTGGGGCGGCGATGTAGGAGTATACGAAGGTGACGGCAAGGCGGTTGATGCCGACATTTGTAACAACGGATGATTGTCTAAAACTGGATATTGACTAACATTTGTTGGATTCAAAGCACGCGAGATTGATCGATCACCAAGTTGTTTCGTGTATTTCTCTGCTATTTCACGAATATCAGTATATAATTTCTATATTATACGCAAATAATTTGAAATCTGATCAAAGTTTAATTGTACATACATATTCTTTTGCATCATGAAATGTTTTATTGTAAGCATCGCCATGTTTAATAAAGATAATGCTAAATTCCCTGATTAATTCTAAAATAACCGAACATTCGAAATGCCCGTCCTCATTTCGAACGGTTCTTACGTTCGATTTGTTGATATTCATCGGTCGATTCTGACAATTGAATCGCTGAAATCATCGTATCATCGTGAATTTTAATTGCGAATTGTACACAAAATTGTGCAATCAATTCATTAGAATATTGCAATGAGAATGTCGTTAATAAAATACTAGAAAGAGATTTAGGTAAATTGCTCTACACATCTCAATCAAAGCACCTTTGCTTAGCCAAAAAATAGGCGATATATTTCAACGAATCAATCGAATGTTCAACTAAAAAGAAAGAAATTTTTTTCTATCGTTAACTTTATAGAAATCGAATGTTTTCTGTTTACCTTGACTCGCAATTTGGGCATTGGCAAGTACGCGTTTGATATGTTCATATGGATGTTGAACAATAAAACCAAAAACTAAAGAAAATAAATGCATACATTCGTTTTTCAAACAGACTTCAGTCATACCCAATGTGGAAAATAATGCATCTTCATAATCAAGAATTTCGTTTTGTAAGATCTTTTCGGCCTAAAATAAAAATCAATTTCTATCGTTAATATCGCGTTTTGTTGTGTTGTGTCGAAAGTTTACATTCGATGCACGATTGTAAGGTATATTTAATACTTGAGATGTTTTTTCACAGATCTGCTGAATTGTCACCGGACTTTTTTCAGCTTTACATGCAAGAAATAAAGCTGCTTGGCATAAACGCTACAAAAAAAAGCAGAAATCAAAATCAATCGAAACTTGATTTGTTGCAGAAAACATACAATCGGATAGAATTGTTTAGCCGATTGCAGCATGTAGAATCGTTGCATATAGGCGACAGCTGTGTACAAGCACAGATTACTTTTGCTAAACAAACAAGGAAGTAACGTTATGTTCTGAATGATGAAAGTTTTTGTAATAACATACACTGGAATTTTGGTGCCCAAATCAATGATAAATTTAGCCAGTTTCCGTCGTTGTTCCAATGTGATATCAGTCGATTCAATATTTTCCCATGGAAAAACCCATTTCGAAGACATCGTTTTGGACTTTGACGTGGTGTGTGTGTGTCTCTGAAGAAGAAATGAAACGAATGACGAAGGAGTTGAGTAAGTGCGGGCGATGAAACAACATGACTCATCTGTAATTTTACCCAGACATGTTGCTGACGTCGATTCTGGCGCGAGACATCCAGCCAATAGAAAACGAAACAGAAATGAACACAAGAAAAATGCTTTTTTTTCATTCGATTGTCCGTTGACCAATGAAAGGAATACTTAAAGATGCGAATAAGAAGAAGCTCTGTTGATCGGTATGTTTTTTTTCATTGTAGAAAATAAACAAGACTAAAACGTATAGAATAGAATCAAAATTTTATCAATGAGTGAACAATCATCATCAATTCAATTGACTGATGACGAAATTGATATTCTTGAGAATGATTACGACAGGTGAATATCGTGGATGACTATTTGTTTAATTGTCAAATTTGTTCTTTGTTTGTTTGTTTTCTACTTTTAGTCTTCTTTACGGTTTTATTTCGTTGGATAAACCAGAAGAAACTCAACGACGTCAATTTTTACTCATAGTAAAACCTTGTTCAATGTAAAATTTCGATTAAAACATGTAATTCAATTTAGGCTATTCAATATTATGAAGAAAAAATACGAAATGAAAAAGAACCAATACAATTAGCACAGTATTATATCAATGTTGGTCATTGGCATTTATTATTAGAAGATTTTTCGAAAGGTAAAATAATAGTTTCATTTCGAATGAAGACTCTTATTGTTTTATTGATATTCTTCTCTAGCTCTCTCAGCATATCAAGCTGCATATGCATTAGAAACGAGATTAAATCAAGTAAGATTCATTAATCGAGAAATAGACACATTCTATTGTCTTTTTCAGAATCCAGAATTTCTATTCGGGCTTGGTATTGTTTATCAACATTATAATATTGAAAATCAGTAAAAATCAAAATATTTTGTGTTTTTTTCATCCATATTGAATTTGTCTTCTAGTGCTATTCGTGCCTATCAACAAGTTCTCTATATTGACAGTCAATTTTCTCGTCGAAACGATGTTCATCTTCGTCTGGGTTTAATCTACAAGCAGTTAGGTGATTATTCGTTAGCTTTAAAGCATTTTCAACGTGCACTCAATGATACAACGAGTTCATGTTGTTTATCTCGTTCGGAATTATCTTATTTAATCGGTTTTATTCACGAACAACAAGGACATTTGACTGAAGCAGAAAATCAATATGAAAAATTAATTCAACAAGATCTTATGCCAACGAAATTGGACGGAAAAATTCTTCGACAACTTGGCTGGTTGTATTTCTATGCACCGACATCAACAAACGAAACTAATAATAATAATAATAATAATATGAATGGAGATAATTTAAATATTGAACGAGAAAATCAAATAAAAAAAGCAATTACAACTTTAGAACAAGCTTGCAAATGTGATCCAACATGTGGAATAACATATTATTATTTAGGACGTTGTTATGCAGCTCTACGTAAACATACCGAAGCATTTTATACGTATAGAAATTGTGTAGATAAATTAGATCAAAATGCTGATGTTTGGTGTTCGATTGGGTGAGTAAAAAGAAAATAAAAAAAAATAGATATTTCGAGAATTTGTCTTCTATTTTCTTAGTGTTCTCTATCAACATCAAAATCAAACAATGGACGCTCTACAAGCATTTGTTTGTGCCATACAAATTGATAATAAACATGCAACAGCATGGATGGATCTAGGAATTCTGTATGAAACAAGTGGACAAGCACAAGATGCATTATTTTGCTATAAAAAAGCGATTCTAGATAAAGATGGTAGTAGAAAGAAAGTTTTAAAAAAAGAACAGTTTCTGTAATTTCTTCTATTAGAATCATGGAATCGAGAATTAATCAATCGTATTAATCAATTACAATCATGTCTTGCTCAAATACCTGAAGGTGCTATTGGAAAACAGTAAGTTGAGTCGATTCGATTCGAGAGATGATTCATTTTATTATCATTTAGACCTCGTGGTCCATTGCCAAAAGTCGAAGAAGCATTTACACTTCCAATTCCTGTCGAATTAACTGCGAAACAACAACAGCAGCAACAGCAACAACAACAAACAGCAACAACATCATCAACTCTTACATCTCTTCCAGCACCATCAACAACAAGTACGTCCAATGTTCAATATCCATCGACATCAAATGAACATTCATCTCAATCGACAGCAGCAACAACAGCAGCAGCAGCAGCACCATCATCATCATCATCGACACTTATTAGTAAATTTCATTTCGAATTTTATTAAAATTTTACTCTCTTGATTTGTTGTTTCAGTTCAAACAAAACCATCAATCGACGTTCTACGTATCGACAAATGTTCGATTATCAACGATCCAAATCTTCGTCCAAAACGTCTCAAAATCGAGCCTACCTCATCATTTACAACGACAACAAGTTCAAATGATCTACAAAAAATCATCAAACATTCATCATCATCTCTACCGCCATTGCCTGTTTCCTATTTACCTGATGGTCATACACCAAAATTTCCAAACATTCCAAAAACTTCCTCATCATTCGATTTCAATCCACCGACGCCAAGTGTCATTTTAGAAACACGTCGCGAAGCAACATCAACACAATTACAACAATATTGTTACTCACAACCGATTTGTATTGTTCGTGGCATTGCCAATGTTTTAAAACTCGATTTAGGCTTATTTTCAACCAAAACTTTAGTCGAAACACATCCCGATCATCCGATCGAAGTTCGTACACAACGGCAACAAGCTATCGATGAAAATTTCGATCTGACATCAATGACAATGCCATTGAAAAATGTCTGGAAATATTCATCGACACGGTCATATACAACCATTGCTAAATACGCTCAATATCAAGCCTATTCCTATCATGATATGATTAAAGATGAATTAAATGAGCCGATACTTTCATCGATGAATGCTCATAATAATCTTACGGGTAATTCGATGTTAACAAATGGTACATCGAAGAAATTACTCAATAAAAATCTGCCGAGTAACTTTTCGATTTCATCGATTCGAACGATTAAATCAGGCACCAATGTCGATCTTTCTGATGATCGAAAATGGGCAGCACAATTATCTGAATTGACTAAATTACCACTCTTCATGCGTGTTGTTTCAGCAGGCAATATTTTATCTCATGTTGGCTACACAGTCTTAGGCATGAATAGCGTTCAATTGTATATGAAAGTGCCCGGCTCACGAACACCTGCTCGACAAGAAGCCAATAATTTCTGTGCGATTAATATTAATATTGGACCGGGCGATTGCGAATGGTTCGCTGTCAACAATGAATACTGGGGAATTCTCTATAGTCTTTGTGAAAAGAATGGTGTCGACTTTTTGAATGGTTCATGGTGGCCAATCTTAGACGATTTGTACGATGCTCAAGTGCCAGTCTATCGTTTTGTACAAAAACCAGGCGATCTCGTTTTTGTCAATACTGGGTAAAATAAATTCGTTTGCAAACAAAAAAAAAGTTAATTTTCTTTTCGTTTTTCGAAATAGATGTACCTATTGGATTCAATCGATTGGCTGGTGTAATAACATTTCATGGAATGTCGGACCATTGACATACAATCAATATTACGCTGCTATTGAACGATACGAATGGAATCGTTTGTGTTCATCGAAATCTCTCATACCAATGGTACATTTAAGTTGGAATATCGCACGAAATATTCGTATTAATGATCGACATTTATTTGAATTAATTAAATTTATTCTTCATCAATCATTAAAATATATTCAATTGATTTTATCCTATCTCGAACAACAATTTGGTCGAGGTGTTGACGTACGAAAACAATTGCGACAAGCTCATGAATCGGCACATTATTGTATTACATGTGATTGTGAAGTATTCGATATACTATTCGTTAGTGAAATTGATCGAAAACATGTCGTACGCTGTTTGGATTGTGCATTACAACATGATAAACAACTTGAAAATGTTGTTGTCTTATATCAATATACATTAGAAGATCTCAAAACAGTCTACGATCAATTTCAATTATATGTTCTACCAACATTGAATACATCATCATCATCATCATCAGCAACAACAACAACGAATACACGAATGACAACAAATACGTGATGAAATAATAGAAAAAAAAAGCTCTCTAAATGGTGTTTTCTTTTTGTGTTATTTATTATTATCTTAACTATGAGTTCATTTTCTTTTTTTGGTTGTTGTCTCATGTATACACACATAAGAAATTAAAGATAGGAACATAAATGTAAACAATGAAGGAAGAAAGAACGTTTGTTGTAATCTCGATTTTTACGAGATATTCTTGTTTGTTTTGTATAAATATAACTCTTTTGATAAATATAAAAGAAAACAATTTTTTGTTTGTTTGTAAAGATAGAATTGTCCTTGAGAGAAGATTTAGTGATGAATTTGATTGAAATAAAATGCTGAATCCAACGTTTGTTGACAACGAAATAAAATTACGAAAGAAAACTGTAAAAGCAAAGTCAAAATGAAAAAAAGAATGATTTGATTTTTTCTTATTAACTTTTTCTCTTTTTTAATCGTCTGATCGAAAGGTTATTCATTTTTTCATCAATGTACCTCTCCTCTCAAGAAAAGAAAATCGGATTACAACATACGAACAATTATTTTGTTTTTTCCTATTAGCTTATTGACTTAAAGGTCGTTTCAATTGACGAGACCACATTATTGTCTTCTTTTACTAGAATTCATTATGTGTAGATCTTAGCCATCTTTCTATGATCATCACTTTTTTTAGAACACATTTCTCTGTCTCTCTTTCTCGTTCTCTCCATGAAAAGAAACAACATTAAGTTCTTTAGACTTCTGTCGGTTCGCTTTTTTCTCTCTTCTTCTTCTTCTTGTTCTCTTCTCCTATGTGTTCTCATCATCCATCTGTTGAAACTTTTTTTACGCATAGTAGAAAGCAAAAGGAAACCGAGTGCATTACATTGATATATATATATATATATATTAGAGAGAAAAAAAAAGAAAAAAGCAAGAAAAGAGTGAAGGAACAATCGACTCAATCGATAGAGAACGAGAGCAAAAATCAGGTCACCTATTTCGAATCTGTTGTCGTCGTATACATTAGATACAACAATCACCTTTCTTTATATACATATGCACATATTGATAGTACTCCGGTTTGTTTAAATTCGACAGATAACAACAAATACACATTTGATTATGGGACGAAAACCCGAGATTATGAACGGTGATGATGAACATCAACAACAGCAGCAACAACAACAAAACGCCGATGATACATCGAATTTCAATGAAAATTTACGAACAAATCATGATGAAGACGATCCATTAATTCATGATACAATATTACCACATCGAAAACGTATACGAAAAGACACATTTCAATACAATCCAACATCATCATCATCATCAGCATCATCAAGTTCTCAAAATTCTGATGTGAGTCGTTTTTCTTTTTCTTCTCTATTCGTTAAACATAAAATTTAATTAACCTTGGGCCGAAATGTATGTATAAAATAAGAACAAAAAAGAAAAGAAAAAGGAACAAGTATATTACCAAATGTTGATAGTTCTTCTCTCGGTTTCTTTTTTATTCGTCCAATTTTACAATATTATCCTTGTAAAATTGACCTTGAACGTATGTAATGTGCAACAGGCATGTCTCGGTGGGGAACGAGAGGAAGAGAGAGTGAGAGAGAGAGAGAGAGAAAAGGAACGAGTAATACACATTGAGAATGCAAAGAAGATGAAGAATAAGTTGGTAAGGACGAAGACGAGATGTGAGGGCGACGGCCTTCGACGGTGAAGGTCGAGAAAACATTGTCGGCGACCTTGTTAAAACAACTATCACGTCTGACTCATGTCATCTGGATTATAAGAAATATATATATAAAAAAAAAGAAGAAATAATGTTGTATGTCGAAGGTGATGCAAATCTATTTTTTTGCGAAATAACTTATATGTTTATTATTTGATGAAGAAAAACTGATTAGGGTTGATAGGATTGAAGGACTCGAAAGGAGAGAAAAAAGACGACGAACAAAACGCATATTAATGACTTTTACCTTGATCAATATCTAAAGTGATTGAGAATAATAATTTGACTACAATAGAGTAAAATAAGATTGAGACGATTGAATATAACCAAAACATATCTAAGTCCAAGGTTGACTTTTTCCTCGTGACAAGTTGATAAACAATAAACATAACAAAATTTGACTTTGAATCCGAGATAAAGATACAAAATAACAAATCATTAAATTAACAAAGTAGATCTATGAAATCGGTTTTTTAGAATGAAAATATTCCTCATCATCAAAATCATGAAATCGATTCTGTATGTTCAAAAGAAATGGCAACATTAGCTAATTTTCATCAACAAAATCAATTAACAATTGCAGCTAATGGCCTTTTGAGTCTGTCAAGTTTGTTGAAAATAGAGCAAACAAAAAAGGAAAGAAACCAAGAAAAACATCTTTCGATTAGGTTCTCTATCAATGAATAATAATGAAGAAAATTCGAATTCATCCGTAACAAACGGAAATACTTTGTCATTATGTTGTGTTTGTCAAGATCGAGCATCAGGAAGACATTACGGAGTTCTATCCTGTGAAGTATGAGCCTCCTTCGTTTTCCTATCTAATAAAATAATTTCAAATTGATTCTTCTATTCAGGGATGTAAAGGATTTTTCAAACGAAGTATTCGAAAGCAGGTTCTCTATACTTGTCTTAGTACAAAAGATTGTCCAATCAATAAATTCATGCGTAACCGGTATTGAAATTCACTAAACGAAATGTTTTGTAACCTAAATGTTTTCTTCATTTTTTAAGTTGTCAGTATTGTCGTTTGCAAAAATGTCTTCAAGTTGGTATGCGCGTTGAAGCTGTTCAAAATGAACGACGACCTTACATCAATCAACAGGTTAAGACCGATTTTCTTACGAGTGTTCTTAAACGTAAACCAACGGATAATTCAATATCACATGCAATTCATCCATTAACAACTCTATTGAATAACTATCGAGATAATTCAATTCAAATGGCAACTAATGAAATGAAAACTCAACAACAAAGTACTCTTCACAGTATTCTATCATCAACATCACGAGCCAAATCTCCTACACGTATGCAAAAACAACGAAAACGAAAAATTCAATTCATTGATCTGTCGTTTAGCTGTCTATCTTTCTCCGCCATCATCGGCCTCGTCCTCAGCATCGAGTACAACAACTAGTCTACGTGTTGATTGCAGTATTAAAACTGAAACACTCGATACAATGATCACAAAAACTCAACATCATCATCAACAACAGCAACAAACATTAGCAATAACAAAAGCTTTCGATAATCTAGCGAAAGCAGCATGTCACGTAAGAAACGAAAATATTTTTATTTAGCTTCTGTGTTCCTATTTCAAAGTCTTCGTCTATCAAATTTAGTCTCGTTCAAATTCAACAAATAATTCACTTTCATTAATGCAACAACAGTACTTATTCAATGAGAAATGTTATTGGGAACAGATCGAATGTTTGTTTAACTGTGAATGCATTCCTTAGAATATTTTGTTTATTTAAGGTCCATTGATTAATGAAAAAACTTGCTTATTTACAATAGCTCCACCTCTAAATCGTGATTTTCAACAAGCACAATTGGCTGCGCCAACGAATAGTTTCATTTGTGAATCTGCATCCCGAATACTTTTCCAATCAATTGATTGGATTAAAACAATTTCTGCATTTCAAATATTCGAGTAAACAAACAAATGAACCAAGTGTTATTTTTTTAAATTCGTTTTGTTTTTTGTTTCTACAAAATAGTCCACAAACTCAAACAATTCTCTTACAAAATCATTGGCTACCATTATTTCTTCTCAGTTTAATGCAATGTTCATCAACAATTAATCTAACAAATATTCTTACTACTTTATTAACAAGTAAAAAGATGAAAACAAACAAAAAAGTTCGATTTCGTTTTCTTTTTAATTAGAATATGAATTAAATAAATGGATTCAACTACGTCGTTTACAAACAATTCTCTACGAATTCGATCGTTTACATTTGACTGATGTTGAATATGCATATTTAAAATTAATGGTGATCTTTAATTCATCGAATAGCAATGGTAAAAATCAATTGATCCATTGCTCGAATATTATTTTTTTATTATCATTTGTAGAACTTGTATCATTTTGTGATCAAATCGATGCCTATCGAATTCTTGCCTACAAAGAACTACGTGATCATATCAATGAACGAATTTCATCAGGAAATTATGATGAATTCATCGGCGATAGTGAACGTTTGGGAAGAATTTTATTGAAACTACCATTTTTAGTCGAAATCGATACGAATATAATCGAAGAAATCTTCTTTGTTGGTTTAATTGGTAGTACGATTTTAACTATTGAAAGACGAGGAAAAAGAAATCAATGTTTTCATTTTTAGGTTCGGTACAAATTAATAAAATCATTCCATGTATTTTAAAAATGAACGTTGCTTCAACATCCAACAACAACAAACGATTCAGTTCATCATCGATGAGTAAATACGAAAAAAACGAACAACAAACACAACCATTGATAACTTCAGCCTTATAGAAAAAAAAACAAAATTCTTTGCCGGTGTTTCGCGACTATGGATTATTTGTTTTTTTCTTAAATTGCTATTCTCACAAAATTGTGTGTTCATCCCCGTATTTATTTATTTTATTTTTCATGTATCTCGTATTTTTTTCTTTTTCTTCTGTTCTTTGGCTTTCTAATGACTGGCTGGTGAATTTATTCTTTATATACTATATTGCTTGTATTCTTGTAAGATGAGATTATCTCAGGTAAATAATGATACTAAATAAAAAAAAAAAGCATTAACTATTTGCCATGAATCATACCGACGATATATTTATATATTTTTGATTAAAATTGACAAAAACAGAGACTAATCAGTAGCAGACATTATTGAGTTAGTTATCATCAGGAAAAAATTTCTGATTGATGCTAAATTAATCTGTCGTTGTTTGCGTGCATTTATCATGGCCGTTCCATATGTCATATTAGGGATATTTGTCTGTTATGTCGAAGAATGACCTTCGAATATCTTTTGGAAAATTATCTAATGATAAATAGATTTGTGTTGTATAACGACACAAAAACAAGGGAATAGTGTTTTGTCGCTAAAAATGAATGCATTCTATAGACATTAAAGTACGGACGTGTTCATACGGAAAAAAATGAATGCTGGAAATTTTCTATAGCGTCATTCAGATTATATTTAATTTCTACTGTGTCTATAAATGGTACCCAATAATAATTTAAAAATCTATTTGATGTTTTTCTAAAAAAACCGTCAACACAAAGAGAATGAATTGAACTGTCATTTACATCGTACTTTTTTAACGAGTATTTTTTTAATAGTACTAGATGCCAGTTCATTTTTCTTCTTGATTTAACTAATTATAAATCGGTATTCTTTCGTTTTGATCTGTTCATGGAATTCCACATTTAACATGTCTACGGATAACATTGCAGGCCTGGTAGTTCTTACTGTTCTAGAAGTTGTATCTTTTGCTTTTGCTATTATTATTTATTTACAATTCTCACAACAACAAAGTCCTTTACGACGTTTTCAAAATCGTCTCTTAGTATATCTTCTATTGCAAGCAACATGGACAATTGTTTTTGATTTATCAAACACCATCAAATATTTCTGGACCAATACAGTCACAATCTATATGCCATGGTTTTGTGTCATTTGGAATATATCTTTTCTTTCGAGTGCAGCATTCAATCGTATTCTAGCTGCATTCATGTGTGTCGAACGACATTTTCTTATATTTTCTCCTCAAAATTATCATTCACATCGACAACGCATAATCTATCATTATATTCCAGTTATTTGTTTGAGTTCATTTCTGTTAATCTATATGATTATTACGAATGTTTTTATCACATGTTCGAATCTAAATTTTAATTATTCGAATTTTATGTGTGGTTATACATGTGCAATTTTAA
>Ga0209930_1001079_pt1 | contig 47953 bp, 64 predicted proteins | sample ThiBiot_500_biof_2_FD_183948 | JGI IMG/M metagenome (GOLD analysis project Ga0209930, IMG submission 183948) | Wastewater bioreactor microbial communities from Cape Town, South Africa - Thiocy_cont_500_biof (SPAdes) | ecosystem: Engineered > Bioreactor > Thiocyanate-remediating >...
TGATTTGAAAGATTACGATTCTAATTCTATTGGAGTGAAATGACTCTGATTGTTTAATGGAATATCAGTGATTTGATCATCTTGTGATGTTTGTTGATTTGAATTCCATTTAATAAGTAAAGTTGCCCAAATAGCACCAAAGATTAACTGTTCAATATGATAAATAATAAATGGTAATGATAATAAACTAATTAATGTTTCATTGTGATAGAAAGCATTCATCAAAGAAATGCCCATAGCTAAACTTTTCGAAGCTCCACAAAAGACGATTGCAATTGTATCTGATTTAGTATATTGCCAATATTTAATTGGTAATCTTGCAAGAAACAAGATGATCAATGCAAAACCATTGTAAATCATTGCATCAATCAATGAAACGAATAAGAAATCTTTTTTCGTAATTTTCTCGAATATTTTCGCTGCAACAACATCACAAAACATTGACCAAACTAAGATTAATAAAATAAAACTATTTAATTTACTGAAATGAAATTTTTCTCGAATAAATTTAATTTGTTTTGGCCAAATCGAATGAATAATTTGTCCAACAATCAAAGGAATCAAAACAGTTAGACTTAAATTTTTAACAATTCGAAAATAATCTAATTTTTTATCATTTTGAATTAAATCCGATGAAAGTTGAAAAAGAGAATTTTTAGTTAGAAAATAAATCAAAATTGGAGAAATAAAAATTCCTAGAGTATTTCCAAGAACAGCATTTAAAAGAGCAGCACATTCATTTCCCGATGCATTTTTCGTCATAATAACATTACTTGAAATAGTTGTACTTGTTGAACTAATGATTAATATTGAAATTAAAAATACTTTATTAAAAGATGTTTTCACAACTAATAATGCTATTTGATAGACTACCAATGGAATTATTAGAAAACTAAATATTTGAATAAATAAATGAACACGAATATTAAGAATTTCTTTAAATAAATCTTTGCTTTTAACGGATAAACCACTGAGAAAAAAGACAAGTATAATACAAGTCCATTTAACTGTCCATTCAGAACGAATATAACCACCTGTTTTACCAACTTGAGGAAATAGATATGCCAAATATAAAACGAATAGTAAACCCATAAGAAACCAATGTTTTTCAATGACCGTTAGTAGATGAGATCGACAAGTTCGTTTTGCAGTTTTTCCGTAATCTTCTTGAGCTTTTTGAATAAAATCATTGATTGAACTTTCTTTCGAAGATAAACAATTCAAATTTGAATCGAAAACAGCAACAATTTGTGGTTGATCAATGAAAGGAAAACTTTCCAATGAGATTTCATTCGAAATAACAACAACAAACGATCGATTTTTATGTTTATTCACAAACCGTTTCAGATCATTGAAATTGACAAATTCTTTTTTGAGTTTGATTTTGAAATCTTGTTTTTCTGATTGATTGCGAAGATAAATGATCAAATGATTTTTGGCTGACGACATCTCAGAGTCAAAATCAATCTAAAATCATTCGAAAATTCATTTCAAACTACTAAAACCAAATTTATTTAATGGGAAAATTTATGTTTAATAAATGTTTCTAATGATTTTAATCTTTGATCAATCTCATTGATATTATTATTATTATTATTATTATTATTATTGTTTGTTCGAGTTGACGGTACTTCTTCACAAGGAGAAATCATTGTTGAATTCTGCAAAACAGCTTTTCGTAGAGAAATTGGCGATGAAACACGTTCGATATCCGAATCGATTGAATCATTCAACTTTTTCGTTTTCATTTCTTTTCGTCTGAAAATAAATTCAATGAATACGAAACAAAGACAATAATGTGCATTTTTACTTCGATTTTTTCTTTTGAATTTTCAATTGATGATCTTTAATTTAAAAAAAATCAAATATGTGAAAATCAATGAACAGAACAATTTACCAGAATTATCAGAATCCGATTGAAATTTATCGGAATTCAATTTTTGATTTGTTTCTTTTTTTCTATAAAAAAAGCAAATTTCCTTTCTATTTGCTAACGAATTGAAAAGGAAAGAAACTTTTTCAATTGATTTTGTTTGATTTTGAGATTCTTTTGTTGAATATAACTCGTTGGATTGAATCGAGGAGTCGTCGAATCTAAATAAAATCGAAATCAATTCAATTTCAATGAGAACAAATCGAACTTGTTGATGAACGAAATCGAGTTTGATCATTTGCTGGCAAAGAAAAGACAGATGACGAACGTTGTTCACGTTTCGACGATGAAGAACTATAAAAAGTATTCATGAAAATTGAAAACAACGAATATCTTTTCGATTTACTTGTGATAAATTAATTGAATTTCCTTTGTTAAACTTTGAACTTGTAATTTCAATTGTCGTTCCGATGTTTTTAATAATTCAATCTTAAAAATATTTGTTTTGTTTTTCTATTGATTAGAAAAGGATAAAAGCGAACTTGATTGAGAAGTGATTGATATCGTTGTTGTTTTTTAATTTTAAGTTTTTTCAATTGATTTTGTTCTTCTAATAGTTTTTGTTCGGTTGTTAAAACCATTTCACGTAAATATTCGATTTGTCCATTTTGTTCTTTGGAATTGAGCAACAAAAATTCTTGACGATATTCTTCATTTTCTTTTCTCAAACGTAAACATCTTAATAACAAAACATTTTCAAAACGAAATCGCAATTCAATCGTCCGTCTTACTCGTCTTCAAATTGTGAATCCTTACAATCTGTTTCCAACTAAATTTTGAAAGAAAAAAGAAGAAATTTTTTTAAAAATTTTTTCTCAAATAAAATAAAACAATTGACTTGAGATCTAAGAAATTGATTTTCTATGGTGAGAAGACGAATTTGTTCGATTAAAAGTTTATAATCAATATTATTAAAATATTGAAGTGATAAAGGATAATAAACTCGATCATATTCACAATTATAGATTAACATTAAATAACGTTTTTGTGAATTTTTTTTCGATGAAAGTTTCTTGGTGATTTGTGATTGTTCATTAAGCGATTGAAGATCATTGAGAGTATACAAATCGAGAGTTAATGATGAACTTTTCTATTTGAAAACAATATTGATTTCAATCAAGAAGATTTTTCTTTCGATTTTACTTGATTAATCGCATTTTCTAACATATTGATAAAAACATGAAAAGGTTTGAAATTTCCTGTTTTTGCCGTCATTTTTTCAATAGCTATTCGAAAAAGAAAAGATTGCATTTTACAAAATTTGGTAAAAATAAACTGTCGTTTAACTGTAAACATCAAATGTCGATTTCCATTGATCAACCGTTTCCTTTGCTTCGACTTTAATTTCAATTTGTGCTGATTGACATTGATTTTTACAAAGAGATATTAAATAAAGTTGATTTCGTATGAACAATTCATTTGTACAAATGCAGATTGATGTCGATGAAGACTCAGCAATGTTTGGAATAAGATCATTGTGATCTTCCATCTCGAAAATCGAATTGATTCCTTGATGAGATTCAAATTTGTTGGCAAGGTATTTGCATCTGCGTGTTGGCAAAGTAAATGACATTCCTCCAATCAATTGTTCTGCGATCAATGCCAATCTTTTAGAATGAAACATCCAAAGACTTGCGCCATCTGCTTTTTCTACATCGTGATTAGAATATTTTCACGTTTGATCTCGTTTAACTTTTATTTCTGTTTCTCAATCTGAAAAAAGACAAAAAAAAGAAAAAGAAACATTGAGGGTGTTGACAGCATTTTATTTTATCAAACGAATCGACGAAAAAGTTCTTTATTTAGGGCGAAAATCATAGATTCCACACCCTCAAAGATTTTGTTTATCGCTGTGTCTTGTATTCTTTTTCTTTATCCAGATGCTCCGAACTATTCGAAGAGTGATCCAGCCATTTGGCAGGGTGCAGTTCTTGGGTTTATATTATTTAACTTTGCTGCCCTTCTCGATTGTGTCCTGTTTCATATTTTGGTTACCATCTCTTTATTTATTTGGAGAGTGTGTTGGACAGATTATAACATGATAATTATTGTGAAGGCTGCATTGGCTTGTTATGGCTTAAGGGTTTAATTAATTAATCAAATATTAAATACGACCTTTTGTATGTTGTGTTTGGATTTCATAATAAAATATCTCTACTGAATCATTCAATTTTCATCTCTTTTTACAGAAAAAATGTCGATTAAATATTTTTTTAATTTGTCATAGGTGAAATCTCTATGTTTATTGTTAACATTAACAATCAAAAAACAAATTCTTGTTTAACTTTTGTTTCCGTGTTTATAGAAATCGAAAAAGATATAAAATGTATATAACGACTTGAGTTAATTTGTTGTAGTTGACATTCGACTACGTGTTTGATCGTAATCACGCAATTGTTCAATTGGACCTAGAAGAAATAGTTGATATAGAAAAAAGAAGACTTGGAATTGTTAATGAATAAACTAACCAACAGCAGCAATAGCTGGAGGATGATTATACACATATTGTTTCATCACAGCCATGACTGTTTTCGCATCAACAGCCTAGAATTTCAATTTGAAAAAATGAGAAATTCGAATTTGTTAGAAAAATATTTACATCAATTCTTGCATCAAGTTCATGTATTGGTATTCTTCGTCCATATGAAAGTAATTGTCTAAAACAAAAGTCTTATTTCAATGATTTATTTCTTATTTAAAAATACGAACCGTCCAATATCTTCGCAAATCGGTGTTGATCCATCAAGCATTAATAACATATTTGTCTTTAACAGATTTTTAGCTCTTGTAACTTCGATATCAGTGCATTGTGTTGCAATTCGACACCATTCATCTTGAATTGCACTCATAGATTCATCGATTTTATTTCGATCAGTAACAAGATAAGTTCCCCATAATCCCGTATCTGTATAACAAGTATTAAACGCTTGATATGAATGACAGAGATTATGTTTAATTGCTTGTTGACCAAGACGAGTCGCGACATGTCCTCCACCAGCCATTGATCTATTGAAAGAAAAGACAAAACTTAAAATCAATTGAATTTGTGATTATGAATGAACCTGTCCCAATTTCCAATAATAGTCGAAGCAACCATCAATGGAATCGTATCAGCATCTGCCCATCCAGTACTTTCAATAGCAATAGCAATATGTGCTAAAGGCATTTCATCATCTCGAATTCGAATTTCACTTCCCGTAAAACTAAATTTCAGTTTTTTTAGAATAAAAAAAGAAAAGAAAAGTCAAGAGAATATGTACCGGCATGGTGTGAGAATAGGTGAATCTTGTTGTGAATCTGATTTTAAACCTCCGAAATGTTGTTGACCAAGGTGAACTAATTGTTCATGATTAACACCACCGGCAGCAGCTAAAACAATTCGTGGAGCTTTATAATTCGTTTGAACATATTTTAATAAATCAGATTTTCTAATCGATCTTCAAATAAAAACAAAGACTTTCTATTTGTCAAGATAAAATAACGAAAATAATTTACTTGATATTTTCAGCAGGTCCAAGAATTGTTCTTCCAAGAGGTGTTCCTTGATAAGCCGTTGCATGTAAATGATCGAAAGTAACTTCTTGTAGATTATTTTCAATTTCTTGCATTTCACGTAAGATCGTGTGACGTTCACGTTCGATTTCATCACGACCAAAGAGACTATTTTGAAGAATATCCGACAGAAGTTCAACAACTAATTTCCAAATCAAACAAAATCTTCTCATTGAAAAAAGATCGATTCTATTGAAATTTTACTTTGTGGTAAATCTTTACTAAAACATTTGGCATAATAAACAGTTTGTTCTCTTGATGTATAAGCATTTAAATGTGCACCAAGATTTTCAACTTCAAGTTCAAGTTCATGTTGAGTTCGTTTATTTGTACCCTCAAAAAAAGAAAACGAACTTTTCATTTTCGATTTTGTCTTCAATGTTTACTTTGAAAGCCATATGTTCAAGAAAATGAGCAGTTCCATTATTTTCTGCAGTTTCAAATCGACTTCCTGCATCAATCCAAACACCAACAGTACATGTTGGCAAACCATAATCTTCTGATGCAACACGTAAACCATTTTTAACGGTTGTTACTTGAGTTTCAGGTACATTTAGAAGTGTTTCATTCAAAATTCGACTAGATTTAGGTTGAACTACATTTGTAATTTGACGAAACTAATTTCAAAACAAAATATTTTCAAAAATAAAATTCTTGAAAATCTTTTCTTTACTGAAGATCGAATTGAAAATCGTCCTGTTCCACGAATAAGACCACGAAGTAGCATCGTCTATCAATCAATTGAAAAAGAAGAAAAGATGATTCGTCTACAACCATCTTAAAACATGAATACTAATGTCCTCTACCGGATTTTCATTTAGTAAATGGTACAAAAATCAGTCTATCGATGACATCTATCTCAAAGCTAACTCACATGTCAAATGGTGCTTAAAATTAATTGACTTTTATTTTCAACAAGAGAAGAACAAAATTAGAAATAAAATTTTCGATGATTGACAGTGTAAAACTACGAATTTTACAAATAATTCGAACTGTTCCAGATAAATCAACGACCCATGCAGATAATACTCGAGGTGTTAATCCAGATAACAATAAAATCAGACTAAACATCGAAGAATCAATTAACAGAATCGAACAAGAATTTGAACGAAGTCGTTTTTGACATAAAACACAAATATTTAAAATATTGCCAATACAACCAAATATAAATATTAATATAGAAAAATAACAATTCATTTGTGCTGATATATAAATGCGCAACAAGTGCGTGGTATATGTCAATCTATGTTCCATGTAATCTAACATCAAATATTGCAAATTAAGAATAAAAACAACTCAAACTCTTTTATAGTAGATGAAAGAGTTTTGATGATGAGATGTCACTATTTGATAATCAAAAGTATACTTATGCTTTCTTCCTATTGGTTTAACTGATCAGATCAGTTTCATCATTTTTTTAGATAGAATTTGATTAGTTATGTTTCGTTTAGCGTTAAGACGTCTTCTAGGAACAAGTCGAATAGCAGTGAACTCATCGAAGAATCTTCCAAAACATTCGTATTTCTATTTATTTCGAGAATTTTCATCGGAAATAAAAGACAATAATGTTCAATCACGAGTTCCATTAGGCAATGTGAATACGAGTGGTGAACCTGCTCGAATGGGAATTCAATTTCGTTGTAAAGTCTGCGATCATACATTACAAAAAACGTTCACTCGACAATCTTACGAACATGGAGTTGTTATTATTCGATGTGATTCATGTTCAAATCTTCATTTAATTGCTGATAATCTCGGTTGGTTCAAAGATTTAACACAAAATGGAAAATTCAAGTGAATTCTTTCGCTGACGCTGAAATAAATCATTGTTAATCTATTCTTTTTTTTAGAAATATTGCTCAAATGCTTCAAGGAAAAGGAGAAACCGTTCATCGTGTTACAGTCGCACCGACAGATGATCCATCAGTATTAAAAGAAACCGATTCAACAGAAAAACTAAAAGTCAATGATGATAAAATATCTTCTAGTTAAATCAATGTTTATTTATTGATTAGCTTGCTATTTTTTGTTCTGTTAAAATAAATTTACTTTTTCTATCAATTGACATTTGGTTTATTATTATCTGACAAAAGAAATGAAATTCAACAAATAGCATATTCTAAAAAGATTTATGCTTAGATTGAAACTTCGTATTTATGTAACAGAACATTGGTCCAAAAATGGCTTCTACCTAGAACACGTACATAGTATGTATATATTGAGAAATACAATCACTTACACGTGCCAATCCTTTCTCCATGTGTTCAGTATCGCCAAAAACTTCCTCCTCGTCGTTGCCATCCACTCCTTTGAGTGTCGCTTGTGTGATAGATTCATTTATGCCCTGATTAAAAACAAAAATTTGTCAATATTTACGATGAATGCATGTCGACAATGTGCTATTGTACATTTTCCAGTTCTCAGGTCGATCAATACGGTCACCGTAACGGTATAAAACGGTAGCGTATACGGCCAGTATTTCGAAATAAGTCCCGTATCATATCTGTCCAATGTTGATGAAGATTATATAGAAACTGATTTTCAAACAATTCGAATTTGGACAACATAGAAGCACTCTTAGAAACCATACTGCGTACTTCAATAAAATTTGTTATTTTGATGTTTGTTTTTTTTTGCATCTTTATTTGGCTTCATGGCGAGAGTATAAAAGTATTTACTTAGCAAAGCATATTGTTTTGTACATTTAAATAGAAGTAGTAAATCGAAAAATATCTAAGCTGTTTTAAAAGACTTTTTTTTCTCACATCGTGAATATATGTAATTAACATATTGAAAACTTTGAATTCGTTGATCAACTGTTGTTTTATCAGAATGAATACATAACCGTAGTAACTATGCCAATATTTTAAATATGATTACAATTGATTCGTTTGTTCTTATCGTAAAATCAATCTTTACAAAAACGTCATTTGATAATAATGCTTGATTTCTTAAGTTCTTTTCATATAAATATGCACGATCGTATAACTACGTTTCTTTCTCTCTCTGTTGCTCCGTTTTTTTCTTCTTATTCTTCTAATGTTTTTCAATTCTGTCTTAAATTATCGTTGTTGACAAAAGGAAGAAGAGAATTCTAAGTGACGGTTGCTGTTTAATAAGGTGACAACCAGAGAAACGAACGCAAATAGACAACATCAGCAACGAGAAAGAGAGAGAGAAACTTTTAAGAAAAGAAGCAATAGAAAAAAAAAAGAGAGAAACTTGTTTTGCTTGATCTTGACAAGAATTGTGTCGACAACGATGATGTTGTCTGTATCTAAACGACAATAACAGCAAGTATTTATTCAACAACAATGGAGACGAATACGAATTTAAATGACAAAGGTGAAGAGGAAATCAATACGAATGATAATGATGAACTTCTTCTAACAATTGACAGGTAATTGAGGGTTTCTTTCGTTTTTTTTAAATCTAAGTTTGTATCGACTCAAATTTCTCTCTCGTCATCTTTTCTGTTGCATTCTATCAAATAAAAAGTAATTTGATAAGTAGTTAAAAGGAAGGAAGAGCAGTTTTTTCCCCCTCATTCTTTCATTTTGTTTCTGATGAGTTCTTCTAGTAGCAAGTATAAGTATGAAAATTTCAACTGTTTTGTGTGTGTGTGTTTTTTTTCAATATAAAAATTTGATTTTTAGTCGTGATCCATTAACAATCGAAAAGAAACTCCGAGTCGAAGATTTTCGACATCTTCGTCAACAATTTAATCGAGCAACATTCGATGGTCTCGATAGTTACGCTAAACCTAACGACAGAACTGTTGGTACGAATCAATCTTCTTTCGTATTCATGAACTGATTTTCGTTTTCGTTTAGGTTCATTGAATAAAGATGATTTCATCGCGTCATTTGAATCGATCTTAGATCTCACACAATATGGAAATCAATTGGAAAAACTATTCGATAAAGTAGATCAATGAGACATTTGTTCGATTCGATCGAATAACTATTTTGATTTCGTCTAGCTTAATTCGAAAGAAAGTGGTTTAATCAATTGGAATGATTTTTGTACGTATATGCTTCAATTTTATCAAGAAGAAGACTATGCAAATACACTTCGTACATCACCATTTAATAATGAACCAAAAATTCGACATGTACCTCATAATAAAGTTCGTTATTGATCGATTTTCCTATTTCCTATCGATCTATTTTTGTTGTTTTTTTTAGCAAGAATTAACTGCAAAGATTCTTCATCTAGAAAATCCGGTTAAATTTATTAATATTAGTAAAGAAGGTTATTTAGGTCTGTGGACGACGAATTTAAATTTGGAAAAAGTTTATTCAGCAGCTGATGAACTCGATGATGGAATGAGTATGAATATAAGTGCGAGTGCACAAACACGTCGACGAGCAGGAATGTGGATAACCGATGCGATTTACATGGCCGATGTACATAAACTTGTTTTAGCATCGACAAGTCGAGATCTAAGATTTTTTACGATTTCAAGTGAAACTTTTCTCGAAGAATTTATTCTCTTCGGTAGATTTTCTTTCAATTAATTATTTATTTTGTTTGTTTGTTTGTTTGTTTCAGGTGTTAAGAACGTTCCGACTTGTCTTGATTATTATTCAAGTCATGCCGTAAGAACAACAAAAAAACAAGAAAACAATTGTAATGAATTGATTTTAGAGTGGAACAAATGAATCATCGTTGATGTTCGGCGATGATTGCGGATTTATTCATATTTTATATTTTAAAAATCCGATTAGTTCTCTATTCGATCCTGTTCGACGAAAAACCGATCCAACTAAATCCGATAAAACATCGGCAACATCTACTCAACGAGTATTCTGGGAGGAATTAAAAGAACACGAGAAATTCGTTCGATATCATTGCATGGGACAGATGCACCGTGAATATGTCCGTAAAATTCTCTATGTTCCTCATAACAATTCGATTATTGCATCGAGTGGTGACAGTCGAAACTCATTGATCGTTACCAATATAAACAAATTAAAGAAACCTTACGTCTTTCGTTTATATAAAGTAGAAAAACAAACGAAAAACAAATCAAATTCAGTCGAATTTTTCGTTTAGGGTTGTGAATGTTTTGATTATAATAAAACATTGAATATCATTGTAACGGGCGGTGCGGATTATCTCGCACGTATTTGGAATCCATATGTAACACAAAAGAATATTGCAGTTTTGGAAGGACATCATGCGGCTGTGATTGATGTGAAAATCAATGAACGTTTAGTTCAATGTTATACATTTAGTAAAGATGCTGTAAGACAACGTTTTTCTTCTTTGGTTTTGAGTTGAAAAGAGATTTGTTTTAGGTGGTTAAAGCTTGGGATTTGAAAGAATTCTTTTGTCTTCAAACGATTCCTATTCGATTTCCGAGTACTTTAGGTGGTAAAACACCGAGTTTTGGATTGTTTGCAATGGATCTTTATTTAAATAAATCATTGAATGTATCTGAAATGAGTTTACCTGGTGGTCTTATCTTGGGTTGTAACGATTATTTATGTTTAATGAAATTAGGACAAGATACATCGAGAAGTGGAAGTCTTACAGAAACTCATACAGCACCAATAAGTTGCGCAATTTACAATCCTAAACTTAAACAAGTAGAGTTAATTTTATGTTTTTTTTTTAGCTTTCTAAAATCGGAATGTTTTAGTTGATAACCTGTGCGGATGATTCGAGTATGGGCGCATGGGATATTGAATCAGGTCGAAAAGGTTATTTTATACTTGATGCACATGATGGAGAAGAAATAACTTGTATATCCATTGATCGACCCTGTCGAAAACTTGCAACAGGCGCTCGAAATGGAGTTATTAAAGTATATTATGAAATTATATCGATTCGAATGTTTGATTTTCTTCTTCTTCTTCTTTGATTCAAGATTTGGAATAGTGCAAGTGGTCAAAATCTACATGTTTTACCGAGTGTTGAAGATGCTGAAATAACTGGTATTGTTTTCGCAGATAAAGGTATTATTACAGTCGGTTGGTCCAGAAAAATAGTTAAATATCCTGATATTGTTTCTGAGGTAATTTTCGTATTGGAATTTTGATTCATTTCTAAACTTTGACAAACAAATAAACAAATATATAATTGTAGGATATGAGTAATGATGAACCGATAAATACAGCCGAGGTATTTTAACGAGTGAATAAGAATAATCAATTAACTGATATTTATGAAACTAATACTGTGTTTTTGTTTGCTAGAATTTTGAATTTAAATTGAAGATTTTGTGTGTTTTCTCTAGTTGATCATACCAAAAGCTGATCTCACGTGGCGTGGTTCACAAATTCATCGTGATGATATCCTCTGTCTCGAACATTTAATACCAATCAATAATTTAATGTGCACAGCTTCATACGATGGAGAAATCAATGTATGGAGTATTGATACAGAAAAATTAATCATGTGTTTACGTAAAGCACCAAAATCAGAACCGTATGCAATTGATAAATATCGATTTCGATCGATTGTTTTCATAATTTTAGTCGTCAAACGCCGTCGAACTATCGTCGATCATTATCAAATCGTACGATGATACTCGGTCCAACGCCTGTCGATAAACTTCTCTTTCTTCGACATCGTGCAAAGGAAAATATGAAATTCGGTAGACTTTCGATTTAAAAACAAAACAACAACAGCAACAACATTTTTTGTTTTCAGGCGTTTTAATCTCGAGTGAAGGTGGTTATTTACACTGTTGGTCTCTCTACGGCGAACGTAAAGACATGGGCATGTTCTTCGGTCCATCGGAACAAGGTGAATCGATTTTAGCGATGTGTACCGATTCGAAAAACAAATATCTTATCTGTGGTGATACTCGTGGTGAACTACGTATTTGGAATATTGAAAACTATTGTTGTTCAGTTGTTTCACCGGTTCCATTCGATTCTCAGTCACCACCATTGTTTCAATCTTGGCAAGCACATATATCGCCAATTATCTTCTGTGAATGGACGGATTATAAAGGACATGGAAGTTTTATTTTAACAGCATCGACTGATCATACAGCTCGATTATGGACGATTAATGGCGAAGAAATTGGCATCTTCGGACAACGAGAACAATGGGATATTGAATTGTTACTTTCTTCAAGAGAAAATAATGAAAATTATCAAAAAAATGAGACCGACGAGAATAATACAATCATCGAACAAAATATCGATAAAACAAATCATTTAACAATACCTGATATTACTATTTGTAATAATGAACAAGACAAACGACCTTTATCAACATCGGCTATTCAATATCCGGATGTAGATTTTCAAATTTCTTCTCAAACAAATCTCTTTTTTCTGTATTTAAGATATGTCAATCAGCTCGATCGACAACATCAATCTCAGACAATTCAACATTATTACCGGTAAAATTAATCTAACGGATCGAAATTAATTGAAATTCATTTGTTTAGAATACAACTGGTCTCGGTTTACCCATTGAACGAGGATTACAACAACAGAAATTACAACGACAAGAACGACGTAATCGTTTTAGTGGAATAGACGGTCGTCATTTAGCTAAAGGTGGTGTTTGTTTTACTCCATTTGCTTTACTCACAACACAAGTTCGTCGAATTTTATTTTCTTTTGTCTTTGAAAAATAAGAATTTGAATTACTTAGGATATCGATGATTCGATTCAAAATACGAATTTTAGTCAATATCAAACAAAAATGTCGAATTTAAGTGAAATCTATCCAAACGATGATGAAGATAATTCATTGTCAATACAGAAAACTCGTCTTGTTCTCCCGCCGATTACATCTCATCAACGGAAATCATCGTTTACAAGTCAAACAACATCAACATCATCATTTGATGGAGAAACAACTAAACGATTTGTTCTACCATCGAAACAAAATCCATTTCTTAAATCGATTTCAGAAATATCATAAAAGATTTTATTTGTGTATATTTAAGTCATGTTTATCGTTTGTTTTACTATTCTTATCTCTAGAAAAATAAAATACGATCATCACAAAGAAAGAATAAAACAAGAAAACAAATCTAATTAAGTTGTATTGCTATGCTTCAAATTTCGTTTTTTTGAACTTAGTTACTAAAAACATTTGTTTAATTTCATTCTTTGGTTTCTGAACGATAATCTATTTCTCTTCTTTCATGATTTATTATCTTATTCTTCTTTCATTTTTATCTATTTTTGGAGACTTAGGTTGGACTACGGTATTAGCAGCATCAACTTCTAATTATACAGCTCCAGGAGTGACAACAAACCAACCCAAGGTAATTACAAAAAGACAGACGCGAATGAGTGTGCAGGAGTACAATAATAATATTAGAAATTGAAAAGCATTTTTCAAAGTGTTCCTTAGTAATAATCAAAACTTTGCTTCTTTTTATCTATAGGCTGCTGACACCACGTCAGATGCAGCTATAACTACCACTTCAACAACAACAAAAGCAGCACCACCAGCAACAACGCCTAACAATCAGCCTGCAATGTCAAGTGAGGATTCAGGCGACGCAGACACAGATCCAAGCACAACGAAATCATCCACCGACAAAGCTACACCTGTAAGTTTTTATGTCATAAAAAATACAAATCAGAACTTTGTATGCAATACTAAAAGACATTGAGAAAGCCGAGTAATTGTTTAGTCCAGAGAGTAAAGTATTGATATTGAATGTACTAACAATAAAAATAAAAGAAAATCCTTTCGAAAGCTATCTACTTAGTGGATACATTTTGTTTTTTTTTAAGAATAAATTTAAAAAATATTTTAACATATTGAATATTAATAGGCAGTCATCGTTACAACAAAATCACATTCTAATACAAACAAACCAAATCAGAACGATGGCAATTGTATTACATCTATGATTGGTCTCACATTTACTTTGGCTTTTTCAATTCTTCTTGCAACATTATAAAAAGTTTAAATTCTTTTTTTTCACGACATTTAAATAGTTTTTTTTTTTGTACTTCCGAAATCAACGATTTTCCTTCGAATAAAAGAGTCGAATCGATGATCGATCTTTCTTTCTCCTTCGTTTTTTTAATTATGAGCGACATCTGTTGGAACGTACTAAATCGTAATTACTTCGTTTTAAAAGTTAAATTTTGTTGATAAAAGTGAATTGATTTTTGATGATGACAAACGGAGAAAAATAATTGTTTCATTTGATAAGATGAAATTGTTATGTTAATTGAAAATGTTCAATGATTGGCAGAAAAAAATAAAGAATTGCTAGAGGAGAGGTGAGAGAGAGGACAGACAAATGACAATCGATCAATATGGCGGTTTACATATAGATTAGTATGGCTTCAAATGATATCTCAAAGAGAAAATAATAATCTATTACCAATTGACTTCTTTTATCAAATCAATTAACTCGAAAATATTCTCACAGAAAGATCTCCTTTCAATTTTATTGTTCTGACAAGACAAGTGAAAATATTGTTGTTTGATTCGTTTGTTTTAGATTGGTTTTGTAACATTTGAAAATGTCTGTTTATATTCCTGACGGGACATAAACGAAAAGAGAAGAAAAGATCTTCATTTTAAGTATTTGATCTTCTCGTGGCTAAAAATCGAAATCGGTTCGTTTTTTTTTGAAAATCCAACTCATGCGAATGACATTAATCAATAAATCAAATTTAGATCAAAAGTGGATCCAAGTGGATTCCAAGCTGGTCTTGTTGACTCGCCCGGTGCTGGTGGAGTTTGGCAAGGACCACCACCTCCTCCATCCATCAATCAACCTCAAACGCCAAGTCATTTAATTCATCCACCGCCACCACCTCATCATCATCACCATCCTCATCCTCCTCCTCCTCCTGTCAATTCCGGACGCATGCCGATTATGCCACCACGTGATTTACATTTTGCGTAAGACAATCGATTTGATTTTCATTCGAAATTTTTCATTTGTGATTGTTTTATTTAGACCACAACATATGCGACAGTTTCGGTAGATTTAACAAGCTAAAATAGATCGATTCGAATGTGAAATCTTTTCGTTTTAGTCCATCGGTACCTCCGCCAATCCCGTCTCCTGAGTATCGTATGCACGATCTTAATAAACGCTTGTCAATGAGAACAGAAGTTTGTTTGAATAGTTTGTTTTGAAATCGTAAGATAATTGTCGTTTTGTTTGTCAATCAGGAATGCGATAGTCAATGGTGGGACTCATTTGCCAATGAATTCTTCGAAGATGACGCAACATTAACAATCTCAGTTTGTCTCGAAGACGGACCAAAACGATTCAGTATGAAGTTGTTTTTTTTTTCGATAATCGAAACATTTGAAAATATTTGTCAGGCATTGGTCGTGTATTAATTCCTCGATTTTTCCGAACATTATTCGATGGTGGTGTCAATGAAGTTTGTTTTCAATTAAAACACACGAAAGAAATCTTTCATCATCCGATTCTAACTCTCGATTGTGAACAAGCATCAATGGTGACTTCATTCGGACGACCGTCTCATATCAAAGTACGTTCAAATTCCGTTCGAATTCTCTATTCTTCTTCTTCTTCTTCTTCTTCTTCTTCTGATTATTAGGTTTGTAACGAAGGACATTTGATTCTCGAATATACATTTGACGATTTAATGCGGATTAAATCTTGGCATTTCGCAATAAAACAATTTCGAGAGTTAATTCCACGAAGTATCGTCGCCATACCGGTGAGTTTCACGTTTATTTTTGTTTTGTTTCTCTGAAAAATGTGATTTGTTCTCAGGCGGATAATCCGAATTATCTCGAACAATTATCGAAAAACGTGACACGAAGTGGTTTAACATCGGTGATGTTAAATTTTCTCAGGGTAAAATCTTCGAATTTTCTTTTCTATTTTTGAAAGAAATGATTCGTTTTGAATAGTTATGCGAGATTCTCGAGCCAATGCAGGAGCTCATGTCTCGACATAAGACAACATCGTTCTCTCCGCGTGATTGTTTGAAAACAATTTTACATCAACGTTGGTCGAAAACTTGTTCAGGTAAAAACCGAATTTCATCTTGTTGAAAAAAAAACAGAAAAAAAAATGAAATCTTTCGAAAAGAAAACAAAAAAGAGTTTCGATATTTTTGAATTTCATTCAGAATATCCTATGAGTCCTTCGTTTCAAACAACATTGCCATGTCAAACAGTTCTTGTCTCAGGTATTCAGCTAATTCAATCGATAAACTCAACACGCTTTGCACTTCATTTTCTTCTTTTTGATTGAATTTTGTTCGAAATGAACTTTTGAATTGATCTTTGCGTTTTTCTAAAGATACTCGACCGCCGGCTAAACCAAGACGAAAACGAAAATCAACGACAGCAACCACGCCTACAAATGCGAATGCGAATAATCTTTCGACAGGAAAAGATCCAAATTTTAACAATTGTTCGATACCAACGCCAACGAAGAAACGATCACCAGCGAATACTGTTTATTCTCAATCGTCATCGGGTTCCATGACGCCGAACATGACGAATTTGCCAGGAGTAGGACGAATCGAATTGTTTCGATACGAGTTTTTCTATTAATTGATTGATTGATTGATTTCGTAGGACGTAATGATTGTTGGCGAACCGTCGTTGATGGGCGGAGAAATGGACGATGAAGATGAAAGATACATAACACGACTTGAAAATACTCAATACGATCCAAATTCAGTGACAACTGGATCTAGTCAATATCTCTCTCCAACTCAATTTTCATCTCAATCTGCAAATCCCAATCTACAATCGATTCTTCATCAGAAACAACAATTTCAACCGAATCAAATTAAAAAAGAACAAACAACTTTCCCTTCTTCACCTCAACAACAACCACAACAATTACCATCAATGTTTTCAACAGGTGGACCTACAACACCAAATACCAATTCGACTGTTTTTCCACCACCAGCCAATGGAGATTCATCGAATGGTAGTAAAAAAACAACGAATTCTTCCAACAATTCACCGCCAACACCTTCTTCATCAACAACTACTCAGATTCCGAATCCTTCCACGCCAGTACCACCGCCGATGAATCCTCCAGCGACTCCAACTAATTCAACGTGGAATGGTTCGACAACTAATCCAACAAATTCGTCTTCGTCTTCAACAACAACAACAAATGCGGTTATTGCAGATAAAAAACAAGAACCTCATACTCCACCTGCGACATCTCAACAGCAAACTGTGGCGACGGCGTCATAAGAAAGAAACGAAATTCTACGGATGCATTTTTGTATAAAAGCAAACTTTTGATTTTTGTTTTGTTTTCTTTTTCTATTTGTCAATCCGATTAGTCTAGTTCTTCATCATATTCTTACTCTTTTTGTACATTTATTCTTGAATTGTTTCGTTTTCTTTTAAATCCTCAACGTTTTTTGATAACATCTCTTCGCTTTTCTCTCCACACGCATTCCAGAGATCTGCCTGTGAGATCAGAACTGATACGTCAAACAACAACAACAAATTCAGAACAACACGAAACTCTCTCTCTCTCTCTCTTTCTTTCTCTCTTATCTTTCTCTCTTATCTTTTCGTCAATTCAAAGTCATGCATTTGTGTGTGTGTGTATTCTGTTTGTTTTTAGGTAAAAACATTTTTTTTTCTTTTCTAAAAAAGATGTTTTCTGCATCCGTATGTATAACAAATAACAGTGAATATAAATATATTCTCTTTTTTTCTCTCGTGTAAATGAATTTCATTTTCTTCTTCTTAATGATAAATACACGAATGATGTTCTTCTCGCTCTCTCTCGTTTTTTGTCACTGTTACTACTTCATTGTTTTTTTTTCTATTATCTTCATTTAACAGAAAAAAAAACAATATTAATATATAATATATATATATATATATATATAATGATATACGTTGGTATATTTAAATTACATCTATTGATGGATTTTTTTTCATATGTTCTAGATTGAGAAAAGCTTAGACAAAAGATGTTAAATTTCAGATTGAATAAATCCAAGCAACAATGGCAGACGATCTTGATGGACCTCTTGATTATGATGAAACCGATGAAGTACCACAAACAAGCAAAGCAAATGGTTCGTCAACAAATAACGCAACAGGTGGAGCATCAGGTGGACAAGTCCGTGGCTCATATGTGTCAATTCATGCCAGTGGTTTCAAAGATTTTCTATTAAAACCTGAACTTCTTCGTGCAATTATGGATTGTGGTTTCGAACATCCATCTGAAGGTTTAACAAAACCAACCGAAGTTCGACTAAATTCAATAACGATTTTGTATATTTGATGTCTAGTTCAACATGAAACGATTCCTCAAGCAATTCTTGGTACAGATATTTTATGTCAAGCCAAATCGGGCATGGGCAAAACCGCAGTTTTTGTTCTTGCGACACTTCAACAACTCGAACCTGTCGATGGACAAGTAAAATCAAAACGAGATTCGAGCTCATCAAATGAAATTCTTCTAGATTTCCGTAATTGTTCTCTGTCATACACGTGAATTAGCTTTTCAAATCGGTCGAGAATACGACCGATTTTGCAAGTACATGCAATCGGTTAATGTTTCGGTTTTCTTTGGTGGTTTACCGATAAAACATGATGAAGATATTTTAAAGAAAAATACGACACATATTGTTGTTGGAACACCGGGTCGAATTTTAGCATTGGCCAAAAGCAAAGCACTCAATCTTCGTCATGTCAAACATTTTGTTATCGATGAATGCGACAAAGTTCTCGATTCACTCGGTAAATTCGAATGAGAAAACACGAAAAACGAAGAATGATTTTCTTTTCGTAGATATGCGTCGAGATATTCAAGAAATCTTTAAAATGACACCACATGAAAAACAAGTGTTGATGTTTAGCGCGACTTTAGGTCAAAAAACTCGACCGGTTTGCAAGAAATTCATGCAAGATGTAATTCGATTGAATTGAATTTTATTCGCGAACAACTAAGTTTTCAATTGATTTTAGCCGATGGAAATTTATATTGATGATGAAACGAAGTTAACACTTCATGTAGGAAGACGATCTTTGCTTTGAATGAAGAAACATGTGTTTGATTTTGAATGTAGGGTCTTCGTCAACATTATGTTAAACTACGAGAAAATGAAAAGAATCGTCGATTAATCGATTTATTAGATAAATTGGAATTTAATCAAGTGGTTATTTTCGTTAAATCTGTGTCACGTTGCACGGCGTTATGCAGATTGTTAACTGACCAAAACTTTCCAGCTGTTGAAATTCATCGTGGAATGGCACAAGAAGAACGGTTTGTTACAACAAATTTTCGAATGAAAAAAAAAACTGATTTTTCGTGTTTAGTTTGGCTCGATACAAAGAATTCAAAGAATTTCAAACTCGTATTCTCGTTGCAACGAATCTGTTCGGTCGTGGTATGGATATCGAACGTGTGAATATCGTTTTCAATTATGATATGCCCGAAGACACGGATACTTACCTTCATCGAGTAGATTTCGATGTCAAAATTGAGAATTGATTTTATTCGGAATTTCGAAAATTTTAGGTTGCTCGTGCCGGTCGATTTGGAACGAAAGGTTTAGCTATAACATTCGTTGCAGATGAAAACGATGCAACGGTTCTTAATGCCGTTCAAGAACGTTTTGAAGTACAAATTACCGAAATACCTGATGAAATCGACGTTGCTACTTACAGTAAATTTGTCGCTTTTTTTTTGTTTTGAAATCTTATTTTTGAAATTTTCTAGTCGAAAAACATTAGCTGTCGATCGCATCAAAGCCAATTGCTCGAACAATTCTCTTTTTTTTTTGTTTTCGTTCGTTCATTTCCAATGATAAAATAATGCTAAACTCGCGTGCTTTGTTTTCTTTTTTTGAATAATCAAGATTAAAAACTTTGATACTTAAATAAGGAATTAAATATAAATGTTGTGTGTTTTTCTTTCTCTTTGAATGTGTCCGTGTCTTTGTTTTTCTTGAACACAAAGATTCATCAATAAATAGTTTCAACAAAAAAATCAGCTGCATATCAAAACGGAGATGTAGTGGTGTTTCTAAGAATATACGACCGTAATATCTTTATGTAATCGGTAGATTTACTAATTATTTTCCATAAAAAAAAACAAAATAATATAGCTTTTTGTTTTATATCGATTCATGAGCGCATTATGTTTTGCAAAATTGATTTAAACTCAACAAAAGATCATATCTATTGTTCATCAATAAATATCATTTTATAATCAGTTGATAGAATTGTCCTATGGAAAAAATATTTATTTGTTCGAATATAGATTAAAAAACAAGTGTTTGTAAGATTCATCGATGGTATATAGATGGTACAAATAAAAATATTTAAAAATATTTTCAAACGACCGACCATCCTCGAATTTTCAATGTCGTCACACTGTTCTGACAGCATGTTCTAAAATATCTATTTTGATTTCTCTGTCACTTGTAATTGCTCAACCTTGTCTATTGATAGTTTCATTTTGTCTTCAATTGAAATAAAGTAGTACTATTATGACTAAATTTGATAACGTTAATGATGATACATATTCTTGTCGAATATTTTGATATGAACATTAAAATAGTTGTAATTGCTCGTATTTCCTTCGAGTAACAAGTATGTTGTCGTTTAACAAATGTCGTTCGAAGGTCAGACAATTCGAAATGAGCGTGCGAAATCAAATCAATTTACTAATAAATTTCTTTTTTTCTCAAGACACCAGAAAGAAAAAAAAATTGTAAATGAACATCATTATATCTGAAACGAAAAAGGAGAAATGATTGAAAGAACATTGGGAATTAATATCAATTTGATATGATGATAAAATAACAAGGTTCATTGTCAGAATGTCAATGGACCATGAGAAATAGGTAAAGAGAACAGAAATGACAAACAGGTGATAGTTTGTTATTTCATTTCTTCTTTCTCTCTCTTTCTCTGTGTTTCACACTCGAATAATATGTAAAGAGAACATTTTCATGTAAAGGTGACTGATTAGACATCGATGAATTGCGACCGTCTTTTTCTTGTTTTATGTTTATTTCCAATCTTAGGTAATCTCTGTTTGAATAAGATTTGCAACAAGAGAGAGACTCGATTTAATTGTTTTTCTAGTTAGTAGTGAAAAATGTAATGATCAAATTCGTTTTCCATCATCGATCTATTGTTCATCATGTTCAACGTATATCGATGGACAAATATCATCTCCAATTATTCAAATTGAATTACCATCTTTAACGCAATTAAATGGAATCTTTGTTTATTATACAGATCGAAATCGTTATGATAAAGTTTTTCATTTCGAAACATTTGAAAATCATCAATTGATTTGAGTTGATTTTAGAAAACAAATTCATATTTTCTCGAATATCGTCGAACTCAAGATGGTCCTTGGCTTCGATACGGTCAACGTCGACAACGAAAAGTCCTTTCAAATTCTGTCAAATTCAAATCTATTTGAAAACTTTTAGTTGCTCATCGATCGACGTCGTTTGTATTTCGACATTGACGAAAATTCTAACAAAACTCGTACATTTCTTCCATCGCTCATCGTTCGACAAGTTCGATTAATTTTCGACACAACATCCATATCGATTTGCGCAAATATTCAACTATTCGGTTGTCAATCTCGAAGTACGTAATTAATACGCAGAAAATAAACAAATTCGACTCGAATACTTTCAGATGCATTGATTTCGACACGCTTCTCTCAACTATCGATTTTAAATCATGATTCGAAATACGACGGATCGATTACCAATACAACTGCACGAGGTTGACAAAAAAAAAAACAACGACGCAGAATATTAATCAATTAGTTGTCGTTCTTGTTTTTCAGGTGGTTTAGGTATGTTAACTGATGGAGATATTTATCAGTTTATTCAATGGTCATCAACGCAACCGATTTTGCTTCTCTTTGCGTTTGATACGATCAGAGAATTTCGATCGATTGAATTCGATTTGAAATGTTTTCCGAAATGTACGTTGAAAATCAACGTCGGAATATTCGAATTTGTAACCAAACCTGAATTTTGGACGAATCGTTTTCGTTCAATTCGAATTTCTCAACAAGATGAACAACAAAATTCAACAATAACACATTTATTATTAGCAATATCGAAATTAAAAGGTCAATTTGTTGTTATACAAATCAATACAGATCAACAAATTGGAATCAGTGAAGTTACTTTCAATCAAAATAATGATTTCTCTTCAGAACATGATCATTATATTTTCCCATCGAATGCTTATATCGAAACGAATCTCCATCGATTAGAATCTTTAGCCACTAAATCTCTCTCCGATCCACATTTCAGTAAATTCAATCGAATGAAATTTCTTTTCATGTTGTTGTTGTTATTTTTCTTCGTTAGTTCACGAGAAATTACTGAATATTCTTATTCTTGTTTTGATCGGTTGCGGTTTATTGATGGCATTTTTATTGATTTCATGTTTGTGTACTCATCGATTCAATGATGATTTCGAGTAAATAACGAGTAATTAAAAATCGATCAATCATGTTTTTTGTGATTTTTGAAGAAAAATCTCCGATGAAGTTGAACGTAGTCTATCGACATTAACAACGAGTAATACAGATGGAAATCTTAATCAAATGTCTTCTAGTCAATCTCAATTTGATCTTTATTCGAATCTTGATGAAACAACATCGATCTATTTCGAAGCTATTCGATCCGAAACAATTGTTAATGAAACTGCTCAAGCGACGATCCGTCGATTAAATTCGAATCGAATTGTAAAAATTTGTTGTTGTTTTTTGTTGTTGATGGAAAATAGAATTCAATTGATTTAGTCTGCAGCATCGAAATGTTTGACTTCGAACAATCATTTACTTGATGAACATCTACCGGGAATTGATTCGAATGAGATCATTATCTTGGAAAATTTAGGTGCTCAAACAAATCATCAAGTTCGAATTCGATTCGCTTGGAAATTTCATTGAGGATCTTTTTTTTTGTTTTTTAGTGTTTTTTGAGTGAATATGGTGAAAAGAAACTGTCGGTTATTTTATATGAACAAGAAAAAAATGAGTAAATAGACGAAAAAGAGAAAAATCTATTCGAATTTTGTTTTGTTTGTTTAGATTTTTTAATTTATCGAAATTGATTCATCATTCGAATATTGTTGCTTGTCTTGGTTTTGTAAATGTTTCACCGGATCGATGTCTTTTAGTGAGCGAACATAGTCGAATGAATTTGTATGATTATTGTCGAAAATTAAATACTGATGATCGTCAAAAAATCTCGATGTAAGAGAAAATTTTTCAAAGTGAATTTTTTTTTCGAAATTTGCTAATTAGACTTGTGATGAATTATTTAAATGATATTGTCTCGGCGTTAGTTCATTTGGAATCGATTAATTTAATAATTCGAGATTTAACATTGCCGAATTGTCTTTTATTCGACGAGAAAATAGTCAAAATATCGGATTATGCCAAATATGAAGATCGATTTGCGTCGAGATATGTCAAACAAATGCCGATTCGCTGGTTGCCAGGTGATATCGTGACAGGAGTAAACTATTTTTTCTTTCCTATTGTAGAATTCTGTATGATGAAAAATTTAGGACGAAGATTGGTCAATTCAAACGAATATATTTATGTTTGGAAGTCTTGTCTACGAGTTATTTCATTTGGGTTCATCGATTCCTTATAAAGATTTAAATGATGATGAAGTCTTAGAATTCTATCGAAGTTTATGGACAAATTCGAAAACGAACAGTATTGAACCATCGGTGCTCTGTTTTTCAAGTTATTTTTCACGTCCAAATTTGTGTAATGATCGTGTTTATGCATTGATCGAACGTTGTCTTTCATGGTCAAGCTTTGATCGGCCATCATTTCGAGAAATTAGTCTATGTCTCGATGAAACTACACCAATAATTACTTGATCTCAATGACCGTTGACCGTATCTACACAACGGACAATGACGCTCGCTCTACTATTCACAGAAAGAAAGAAATAATACACTTTTTTTATACTACTGTTTGCCTAATATATATATACGTATATCTGTATGTAGTTGAAGAACAACAACAATATTCTATCTTGGTGCTGAAAGCAGAGAAATAAAAAAGAACGAGCAAAGAAAGAGAAAGAGAGAAAGAAAGAAAGAAAGAAAGAGAGAACAGCAGTCTGTAATTGTGCTGCCAGTTGTGATATTATTCTTGGTAATGATGCTGAATAAAAGTTTGTTAAGAGTAGTATCGGTTTATGCACGAAATCTATCGACGGCAACTTCAGTTGCTAAACAATCCAATTCGGATAATCGATGTGCTCAACTGAAACAAATGCTTTTATCACCGAAACTCGAATTTATCATGGAAGCTCATAGTGCTTTGAGTGCAAAAATTGTTGAAGAAACTGGTTTTAAGGTAAAGCGATCAATATTTATTCAAGATAAAACATTCTTTCCATGAGAAGAAAATTCCTTCTTTTTCTTTATTCTAATTGGACAAATCGGAAGTTTAAGTAACCAAAAAAAAAAAACTTCAGGCAGTGCAAATAAAAAGAAATACTTTTTTTTTCTCTCTCTCTCTCTCGCTCGATTATATACTATCGAAGGAACACAACGACATTCGATGTATAAATGTACATTGATGACAAAATCTATAATTTACGAGTACCGATGAATAAAGTTCAAGAGTCATTATAAATTCAGTTTGACATGTTTATGTAATCTCTGTCTGAGATCGAACATGAAAGCTTAACGATTTGTTGGATTTATTTAGGCAATATGGGCAAGTGGTCTATCGATGTCTGCTTCACTTGGCCTACGTGATTCCAATGAAGCATCATGGACTCAAGTTCTCGACATTCTTGAATACATGTCCGACGCTACGAATATTCCGATTCTTGTCGATGCAGATACAGGTTTCGGTAATTTCAATAATGCACGTCGTCTCGTTCGTAAACTCGAACAATTGGGTATAGCTGGTGCTTGTATCGAAGACAAACTCTTCCCGAAGACGAATTCATTATTAGACGGTCGTGAACAACCATTGGCCGATATCGATGAATTTGCATTGAAAATTCGTGCAATGAAAGACACACAACAAGATCCCAATTTTTGTGTTGTCGCTCGTGTTGAAGCGTTTATCAGTGGCTGGGGTTTAGACGAAGCTCTGCGTCGAGCTGAAGCATATTTGGCTGCTGGTGCCGATGCTATTCTCATGCATAGCAAGAAAAAAGAACCGAAAGAAATTGAACAATTTATGAAAGCTTGGAATAATCAAGGACCTGTTATCATTGTTCCGACGAATTATTATCAAACGCCAACGGAAGCATTTCAAAAATGGGGCGTTTCGGCTGTTATTTGGGCGAATCATAATCTACGTTCAAGTATCAAAGCTATGCAAGCAACATCGAAACAAATCTACAAAGAACAATCATTAGTTAATGTTGAGCCTGAAATTGTTAGTGTTAAAGAAGTATTTCGTTTACAAAATGATCAAGAATTAGTTAGCGCTGAGAAAAAATATCTACCAGTTAAATCAAAAAAATAAACAATCCGTTTTTGTTTCTTTTTCCGAAGTATTATTTGTTATTTAATCTTTATTTAATCATCTATGAAATAAACAAACAACTAGGGCTTGTTCTTATACATTTGCACTGAGATTTAATTCGAACCGAGACTGTCACAGATTTTCTTTTTAATTCTAATTTTGTCGATAATTTCAATCGGATTGTGAATAGAAAAAGAAAAAAAAATAAATGCAGCTGATGCCTATTATTATGCACATAAAGAGGAGACACGCGTCAAATATCAATACATTTTTTGAAAAGAAATAATGGGAACAAAATGGTCTTCAACAAAATGTACGCCGACAACAATCGATTATATTCGATCGAAAAATGTTAATAAATTAACACGTCAACTGAGTAAACATAAATTTTCATTTCGAACGAAAAAAAAGTCCAAAACAACAGACGAAACTGATGCGAAATTATTGCATTTGAATTTAAATTCTGATGAACAACAACGTTCTGCATTACATTTTGCTGCTATCGAAGGTTAACAATTTAATAAAGAAAAATGCGTTTTTTTTTGTTTGAATTTGTAAAATATGTTTGGTCTAGGTGATGCAACAATCGTTGTTGCACTTTATGAATACATGCATACAGTTGATGTGATGGATATCACTGGTCGAACGCCATTACATTATGCGGCTATTGCTGGAAATGAAGAAACATTAACAACATTACTTCTTTGTAATCCAGATACAGATCGATTAAGTCATGAAGGAACAACTGCATTACACGAAGCTATTATTCATAATCATCCTCGTAAATCAAATTTATGACTTTTTTTTTGTCTTTCTCAGTTAGTTTAGTTAATTATTTATTTATTTATTTAGGTATTCTCACACTTTTAATTCAGCACAATGCTAATATTAATATTCTATTTCAAGGTTATCTTCCATCTTTAATTCTCGCTGTCTATCTTCAACATAAAAACATCGTTGAACTTCTTATTCGACTCGGTGTTGACCCGAATTCAGTCGATACGATCAATGGCCGATCAGCTCTTCATTATGCTGCTTATTTTCATGAAGATACAACGATATTTCATCTTTTACTGTCATCAACTGTTCATCAGACAATTGATATCAATGCTCGAGATAACAATGGCTTGTCGGTTATTGATTATACACGAGCAAATGTTCATGAGAATACAGCAATTCTAGATTTACTCTTACAATTGAATGTATTCGATCCTGATCGAGGAGAAAAATCCGTTGAATCTATTGAAATCGAAAGACCAAATGTAAAAATATTTCAATCATCAACTGAACTTTCATCATTCAACAAAAAAACGAAAACAAATAAAAACAACAAATAAAGCACAACGTTTTATTATTAAAAAAAAAGCTTTTTTTCTTTGTTAATATTTGTCATCTATCATGAATACACATCAATCTCATTTTGTTTAATTGCTTGGAAATTACCTTTCTCATTTTTTTTGCTAACAAATACAAAGTTCATGATATATCGATTACATCTGTCTTGCTATTAACTACGAAGTACGTTCGTTCTGTTTTATTCTCGGTTTCTCCGTTTTTTTTCTTTGTCCTCCTCGTTGACAACAACGTTTTGTCGTAGTTTTTTTTTCCTCCTCTTCTGTTTTATTACTGTTCCCGTCATCGTCGTCGTGCATAAAAGTAAAAACAGACGACACACTAAAATTAGTCAACCATGCGATACACATACGACATTCAACCATTTGAGGATCAACATAATAAAATACGTGCACAAATAAAAAACTTTCTTTTTACTCGATCATTATAGAAGAACGAGCAAAAGAAAACGAGTCGACTATTAAGAAGACAAACTATGAATAATTCTGCAGCAATATTCTTGTCGAGCAATGACTCATTGTTTAATATCATAACGAAATTACTCAATGGAACTGATTTGTATAAACATCAATCAGCTGATTTAATTGAAGTCGAACGATTTCCTCTTCGTGGTATTCATATTCTTATTTGGACATTGTGTATCATTACTTATCTTCTTGCAATTCCCGTGGCTACTCGAATCATTCGTTCGAAATCCTATTTAAATGTTTCGGATTATTTTTCTTTACATATTGTAATTTGTGCGTTCGTTGCTTGGATTCCATCTCTACTTTCGATACTTCATCAACGATTTGAATCGTTTGTTCTACGTTTTTGTCGATTACATTATGTTATTCTTCAAACAAATCAAACAGTTCCTTTATTTTTTGTGCTTTATATGGTTATCGAACGATTTTTCTATGTTTATCCGTCATTGAAACACAAATGTAAACTATTGACAACAACAATTTTCATACATTTATACGCTGTATTTACTTGGCTATTGATTATGTTGATTTTTGCAGTTCTACAACCATTTAATAGCGTTGATTCCCATTCAACGATCTATGAATATACGAAACATTTCTGTTCGTATGATTACGGAAGATTACATGAAATAGCGACAGGACAATCGATAATTTATTTTATTTTATTTGCACCAAGTTTAGTTCTAATTGGGTTTGTTTTACGATACTTCTATTTAATGCGTGGTACAAATCAAGTTCCACCTGAAGAAAAATTACGAACTATACGAGTTACATCATTACTTTGCGTTCTTGTTTTCTATGAGATCTACTTATACTATCTTGAACATGTCACTCAAACTTTTCGAGCACTTATCATCGGATCTGTATTGCGTTCAACATTCTTTTTGGTACAAATTATGATTATTATCTGGACGGAACGATATTGGATCGAGATTTTATTTCAATGTTGTGATTGTCTTTGTGCTATTTGTCTTAACAAACGAAGACAAACAACGACACCAGTTCCAATGTCAATTGAAACTGAATTTACATCGTTTCCTTATTCAGCGTCTGCTGGCATGTATTCATTAGTTGATGATCAAGTTATTGATGAATTCGATGATGTTGACGATCGACCATCATCACAACAACAACAACAACAACAAACACAACAACAGCCAGCATTACGTGTTCTTGTTTAAAATGAATGATTTATGATTTTATTTTCTGTGAAACAAAGAAGACAAAATAAAAATATTTGTCGTTGTTGTTTTTTTTTCTGTAAAGATCGATTTATTTGTTGGTATATAAATCAAGTCAAACTTATTTTTCTTTCTTGAATAAGCAATGATATAGATATGTTCGTTGATGAATGATATGCTTCAATGATTTTCATTTTATGTAAATATTTTTTTTTGCTTTCTCTATGTCAACTATTCATGATTGAATTGAGGAACTAGGAGAAAAAATATTTTTTTTACATTTACGTACAAATCAAAAAAATGGTCGTTCTCGAAGATATTCTTCCGAAATTAGTTAAATTCGGAAATTGTTTTATAATATTATTGGGAATTTTATTTTGTATGAATGGCATATGTGGTATAGTTTTATCTATAATTGAATTAACACATGGACGACCAAAAATGTGTCATTATGATGAGAGTCAAGGTTGTTTGACAGTTGAAAATCCTCTATGGCCATCGACAGGCAAAGGTTTTTGGGTTGGTCTTATAATGTTATCAACAGGACTAGTCGGCGTACTATCATCTCGAGAACGATCGAAAGCATCGTACAATGGTTTTACAGTTTTATCTGGTATTTCAACAATACTCTCATTCTATTTATTGATCACATGTATTATTCCTGTTCATTACGATACAAAATATTCAGACACATCACGACCTAATTGGCAATCGATTGAACTTACTATTAATTCATTATTGATAGGTGTTGGTGGTGTTGGTATTATCATTGGTTCTGTATCAACATTAGTTGGAAGTACTTATGCAGAGTGTTGGAATGATCAACGTAACGAACATTCAGACATCTACAGTTCTGATACGGAGAGAATATTATAATTATATATTAACAAATAAACCAGACAAATTTTATCTCGTTTCTATCGAAACGTTTCTTTTTTAAGATTTTTTATTTGTTTGTATTAGAAAAAAAAAATCCAAATTTTGTCTGCGTATATACGTCAATTATAGGATGTACTTTTTTAAAATAGGCTCCCAATGTTTTGATTTGCAAATAAAACTAATCATTCTTTTCATAATCCCCGGCTGACCTATCAAAGTGGAAATATTTTCGTTCTCACTCAAGTGCTTTGCTTTACTTTTCAGTCATTAAAACTCGACCATTTGAATCCATACATCCGATAGCTTATTCGACAAATCATCCTCTTGAAAGTAATTACATACAATTCAGACCGATGTATTTAAATGTTTGATTTTATGATTTGTTTGAAAATTTTCAAACAATAAAAGTGATTGAATTTTGCACTAGTTATGGTACAATACGTTCTAATTACATTATGGTTGAGAATGGTCCTAGGTGGCCATTATAAAGGTGGAACAATAACTTGGCGTCCTGTTGATGAATATTCAACAGCAAATCCAGTTCAAATTCTCATTCAAGAAAAACATACATGGACATATCCACGATTTGATTGCAATCCGGAAATCATTGCTAGTCAAGGTCCATATTTCGATGCTAATGACAATTCAACATATCCAAAAATTGAATGTCTTGGCACTTGTGCAGCTACAGGTGGTTTCCAAACTATTAATCATATTACATATTGTACTGATTACAATGTCAATACACAAATATCAACTGGTGCTTATTATACTAAACAATGGTTATCTAGATCGGCTAATTTAAATATTGGATATGCTAGTAGATTTGTAAACATAGAATATTTAATAAATTTGAATTTTCTGTTTGAGGTAATGCATGGGCTGATACAATACCTATTGTTGGTGGAGGTACATCAACATATGGTCAAGCATATTGGTCGGTTATGAGTCATATTGATTTGACGGGTACTGGATCAGTAATAAATAGTTCACCAGGTTGATTATCAACTGAGTATTTATTCATAAAACGATGCTTTTTTTTGTCTCTTTGAAATTGTTTAGTAACGGGTTCATTAGGATTAATCAAAGTTATACGTAATCAAGTTGCAACAATTCAAATTCCTATTGCCGATTGGAATACAGGGCAAACCTTACGATGTCGATGGGCTAATACGGCAGACGAATGCGCACATATTTGCGGAGATCTTCAACAATATAATGCTACTTTAGGCACAAGGTAAATCATCATTCATTAACTTTTATTTAAAATAAAAATATTTGAAGCGATTGTACAATGGTATGGACAGCTCAACTGAGACCTTATGATATCACTCAAGGCGAAGTAACATCGACGTATGTTGCAGCAATTATGGTAGAAGATTTTGCAAATGCATCATCGACAATTGCTCTTAGTTCAGTACCATTACAAATCATTGTTTATGTTTATACACCTGCAGCAGGTGCCTGTTCAATTGCACCGAATATCACTGGTGATCGACCGAATCGTGCATGCATCGGTAAATCAGTTTCATTTTCTTCTATTTTCAAAATCATATCGATTCATTTCGCAAAGGCGTTCCAATTAATGTCACATTAACCGAACGGATTGTTGCTCAAGTCTATTGTAATGACATATTATCACGCGTAACTGAATTTGTCACAACATCACCATTGTGGATGACAAAAACAAGTGTTGCACCAGTCTCAGGTACAACTGATCAATTCTTTATTACATTAACATGGACACCTGTTGATGATCAATATGGACCACAAGTCAATTTTGTCAATTTCATAAGAAAAGCAACTACGTTTTTCCTTTTTCTTTTGCTTTCGTAGGTTTTTTGTGCAGCACCAATTGATGAACGTGGTTTAACTGGTCCACAGTTTTGCATCAATTTTGTTGTTGGTTTAGGAGCACCAAATCTAATTAAAACAATACTTGCTCAAGGTAAGACAGTACTTTTCTAGTTTTTTATCAAATATTTCGTTTTTTCTTTCAGGTTCAGCATCGCCAATCGGTACAGTTTTTTCCAATCATTCATTATTTAGTATTACCGGTAGATAAACTAAAAAAAAAACAAAATATGACTTTTATTTTGTAACTAAATCTATCTTTCATACTAGCTACACAAGATGTCCATCGTCCAAATCGTAATGGTACTTATATTTCAATTTATTTAGCATCAACTGATACATTAGTTTGGCAAGCAGATGCGGGTTATTCAACTGATGTTTTGTATAATGGTAATACAGTGTTATTTCAAGTACGAAATGCATCATGGACACTCGGTGCAACTTATTATATCTTATTCGGTAGTGGAACGGCAAGTGGAACAGTTTTCTGTGGTCCTGAGAGTGCACCGATTACAGGTATTTTATTTACTTATTTTTTATATTGATCAATTTATATTCAGAGGATTTGTTTTTCAAATGAATAGATCCGAACTTTTGGCGATTTAATATTTGGGATCCAGATCGATCTTCGTCAACATCAACAACGACAACACCACCTACTACACACACCATAACAACTCGAGTTCAACTAACAACAACTCCCAATGCTAATGTGAGTTTAGAATTAGATTTTCAAAGCAAAACACAAAAACGTCGAATCATTTTTTCTAATAGTTAACAACAGTTGGAATAGTTGTAACAACTCCTCGGACTACAACAACGACAACAGTAACAACAACTACTACAACTACTAGTGGTAATTGAACAAATTTGTTTGAAAATATTTTCTGATATTTACATATTAAAATAGACACAACAACAACAACTACTACAGAATCAACAACAACGATAGGACCCAGTGTTCAAATCATGACAGCGAAAGAAATGGTCTATTGATCTACATATTGGTTTCGAGAAATTATTATTTGTTTTCTAGGAAGAAGCTTGTAGACAACCGGTGGCACTCATGAACATGGCTTTGTATCTGGTGATACTACCAATCAAGTCGATTGCAATGTTTGCACTCTTCACTCATATGAATAAGCAGTTTAATCCTAATAAAATTAGTGCGGATATACGACATCAGACACGAATAAAACGATTTGCATAGACAAAGAAATCTTTTATTATTTTTTTGTTATCAGATTTGATAACGATGCACCTTTCCTATTTTACATGCAAACTTTCAAACAACTGATAATTGAAATATATAAATAAACTAAGAAATACACTTTTTCTTCGTCAAAATGAAAGTTTCTCTTCTTTTATTATTATTCTTCATACCAATCTATGAAAGTCGTCTCTTGAAATTACATCGACGACGAGACACTGTCCCATCACCATCCGGAAAGTATCGTATTTCGCCTAAAACAGGTGTTCGCATTGCTTTACCAAGTAGGTCAACCTCCTATTTAATATCACCACTTCATTGACAATTTCTAGCACCGGAACAACTTCAATGGCAAGCTCAAGAATTAGGCTTCTTAATTCATTTTAATTTAGCAACTTTTATTGAACAGGATGGTTGTTCAGGACAAATGGCTCCTAGTTCATCATTATTTCAGCCACACCTACTAAATACAGATAATTGGGCACAAACTATGGTTGATTTCGGTGCTGTTTATGCTGTACTTGTCGCTAAAGTAATTCACTCACATTATGTTTTTCATTCAAATAAAATGTATTTATATTGAATAGCATGCCTGTGGTTTTCTTATGGCGCCAACAAATGTTTCATTTCCAGTGAATCCATCTGGTCAATTGATTCCATATAATTATTCGATTGATTATTCACCGATGAAAGGACGAGATGTGCTTGCTGAATTCATTAGTAGTTGTCAAAAGAGACAAATTAAAACTGGTTTTTACTATACAGTAGCTACTAATACATGGCTCAATGTTGGTAGTGGTCTAGTATGTTTCTTTTTTTCTCTCTCTCTATAAATTCTTATTCATTCGATATAGGTGAAAAATAGTACATTGGGACCAGGTCAACTTAATATTACACAGCAAACATATAATAACATTGTTTTACAACAATTGAGAGAAATCTGGACAAAATATGGTTCGTTAGATGAAATTTGGTTTGATGGAGGATATACGGCTTCGTTGAGAGAACCAATAACTGCATTGTTAGATCAACTTCAACCACAAGCAGTCGCATTCGGTGGTTTAGGTGTATCGAAGAATCCTGCTCGATGGATTGGTACTGAAATGGGTGTTGCACCTGATCCAAATTGGTCAACTGGAACAACAAATGATGGTGGTGATCCAAATAGTCCTGTTTTCAATCCTGCTGAATGTGATACAACTCTTCAAACTCATGATCGATGGTTTTGGGTATACATACGTTCACTCTCGTCACTTACAAATCAAGAAGTCATTTTATATTTGTAGGGTGCTCAAGCAGAGCTTCGTCCACTTTCTGAAATGATTCAAGTTTATCATCAAACAGTTGGTCGAAATTGTCTTCTCATGTTAGATTTAACACCTGATCGAACAGGTCTCATTCCATCTGCTTATGCTACTCGATATAAACAATTAGGTGATTTCATTCGATCATGTTATGGAACTTCAGTTACTCCAACTCAACGTTTGACATTCGATGATTCAACTCTACATATTCAATCATTCAATTCAACACCAGTGACTGTTGATCGATCAGTTATTCAAGAAGATCAAACAAAAGGTCAAGTTATTCGATCGTATATTGTTGATGTTCAACTAGCAAATTCAACAGATCCAACTCAATGGATTACAGTTGCTCAAGGTACAAGTGTTGGAAATAAGAAAATCGATTTATGGAAAGGTGGACCACTGTTGATCACTGCTGCTCGATTAAATATTACACAATCAGTTGATACACCAGTAATCAAAGCATTCAGTCTTTATTTATGTGCTTAAAATGATACATATAAATAATATAAACTGAGTCATTTATTATCGAATAATTCTAAACAGAATTTGCTAATGTGTTTAAAGGTACTTTCTGTTCGACTTGATTTGTTTTCTCATTTCGTTTCGATTTGATATCCTTTCCAGTATCTAATGATTTGATACGATAATGTTCGTAGATAAGTGTAAGTAATGTTATTAATAAAGCTACAATAAGAAATATAAGTTGAAAACGAACTGAGCAATAAACTTGAGCAACAAATCCTAGAGCTGTACATCCTGATTGAAAGATTTTCATACATGAAAAAGCTTCTGTTGGTCGTGTTTCTCCATAAAATAAAGTTAGAACAGCATATAATTGTGTGGTAAATGCCGCCTCACCTATACTCAAACAAACTATCATAACAAGAAATATGACAATACGATCTTCGTTTAATGGTAGTTGCCAAATTGTTAATAACAAAACAAATATAATCATATGTGATAGAATACCAAGGATAAAAATAAACAGTCGTTGTTTGAGATAATCACTCAATTTACCAAAGATCATCGAACTACTTGAATTAATCAAACCATAAAAAGCAAAGAGCAGAAATTTTCGACTTTTATTCTTAATCAATTGCGGTATAACTCCATAGATAAGTCCCTGTACTAATCCGAGATAACACAATGATGGAATTAAAACAAGAAAAGGAATATCTAATATCATTGCTAAACTTCCTAGAATCGAATTTCGTTCTAGAAAATAATCCAATTCAATTCGAAAGAACATCGAATAATTAAAAATCTCGTACGTACTTGTATTCTCTGGAAGTTTTACTGGACGAATAAAAATCAAACCTATTGATCCTATTGCTGCAATAACTGTTAGAATAGTAAAAATAGTTAATTGTGGATAATTTAAATGAAATAAATACGAGGCAAGTAAATTGCCAACTGTTGACTGAAATTGATAGATTCCAAAAAAGATCCCGTTGAGTAAACCTTGTGAAGATGATGCATAGAGATTATTCGATCGTTCGTATTTTGTTATCGAAATAGCTACGTAAGCACCGTGAGCCGTCCAGAGCAAAGCTGCACCAAGGCCAAGTAAAAATGCCGAGACAAATAATAACAATCGATAATATTTTATATTAGCAGCTATGAATAAAACATAAGTCAAACTCGAAAGAATCAATGTTAATCGGACGCTTAATATTCGAACTAAATATGCACTTAATGCTAAATTAGCTAAACAAAATACTAAATAGATAATTCCAACAGCAAATGCTCCATCTTGAGCATGATCAGATGATGTTTGAAATGTTTGTGCTACATTATACGACAGAAATATTAGAAAAAATGATAAACTTAAATGAATTATATTGTATAAACTAGATCGATCCATATCTCTATAGATGGGTGTGTGTGAAAAAAATCGAAATAAAATAAAACCACAACAGGTTTTTCGTTTTCTTTCGACTCATGGATTTAAAAACAGAGGAGGCGTCGATCGATACGAATACACTCAATGACTAAGATATGATTTCGTATCAGTTGCATAGTTTATTTTGTTCATATTACTAAAGTTAATTTAGTGGCATCTGTTAATCAGAATAGACAACAGCAAAAACAAGAAGAAGAAGAAGAAGAAAAACACGTCGACTAAGTCGCTATGAACATATATATTCTGTTTGATTCACACATATTTACTTTGAAAACGAAAGAGAGAGTTTATCTATGAAACTACGATGAAAAACAAAACAAGATCTACATCTAGACAAAATCTGTCTTCGTGTGTTTTTCGTTAGTAGTTTAGATGTACAAAAGATAAGAAAGAAAAAAAAACAAATAGACATTTGTTAGACACTCATTCTTAAAGAAATGAAGAAGAATTACATTGAAACATACGGACAAACATTGGAGGTTTTGTTTTGTCAATTAAATTTGCACAAAAATGAAACACATATTTATAATATATATATTGCAAAAAGAGATTTCGTTTTGTTTTTGTTTTTATACATTGAATAATTTGTCACAAAAAGATACGCACGCGAAGATTTTCGTTATCAATCAAGAAGCAATTATCGATGAATTGAGACGTTGAAGTCGTTCGAGTACTTGAGTAAACGATGGTCGTCGATCGGGATCTGCATGCCAACACTGTCGCATGATATCACCGACTTCTGCCGGACAACCATCAGGTGGTTCCATTCGATGACCTTGTTTTAAATTGAACAACACGTCATTCGCAGGCTAAACATTCGATTACACATACACACATGTCTTTTCTTTCAAATGAAATTCTTACAATACGAGGATACGGACATCGACCGTATGAAAATATTTCCCAAAGAAGAATTCCGTATGACCACATGTCACTTTTATGTGTATATCTCTATGAAAAAGAGCAATTTTTCGATTTGATTCGATAGTTGACGAATCGATTACTTTGGACTCAAGTGCTTCAGGTGCCGTCCATTTCGTTCGGCATTTGATTTTTTCTGTTGTTATGAAATTTTCATTTGAATCTTTATTTCCATTTTCTTTGCCTGATGTTTCGACAAATTTGGCTAAACCAAAATCTGCAACTTTAGCTGTATTATCATCGGCAATGAGAACATTGCTTGCAGCTACATCACGATGTACAATATGATGTTCTTCGAGATACCTTAAACCTTCACATGTATCACTAAAAACAAAACGTTCAATTCGATTCAGAAGACAAATTCAAATGGTTTTTTTTTTTACATAGCAAAACCGAGTAAATCTTTTTGTGAGATAACTGAACGACCTCGTGTCGTTAAATAATGAAGAAGCGAGCCTTTGGTCATGAATTCTGTGACGATATAGATTATATTATCAGCTTTTTGTGCAACACCTAGGAAATTCACGAGATTTGGATGCTGCAGTGAACTAAATTAGAAAGAAAATTCATGTTTTCTTTTGTTGGATTATTTGATTTCATTCGATGACACAAAATACCTCATTATATCAGCTTCATGAAGAAAAAGTGATGCCGATGTTGGCTCTTTCAATACTTTGATAGCAACACGAGATTTGCGATATGTTCCTTCGTAAACCTCTGCAATCGAAAACAAAATTCAACTGAATCAATTCAATATCCTTTCGAATTTACCGGCAAATTCTCCTGAACCAACAAGTTTTCCTAAATGTAATTCTCTGTAATCGATTGTCGACGATGTTTGCGGCGCAATAATAACAACTGGTGGTATTTGTTGACCATTCATCGATGTTTTTATCGAATCAACTGTATCGTGTTTATTACTCAAAGCTTTTTCCAATCGACAACACAAACCATCGGCATCCAATTCGTAGTGCTACATCAAAAAGAGAAGAAGAAGAAGAAAAATAACAAAAAATGTTAGTTGTTTTGTTTTTTACCTCGACAAGTAAACGAAGATCAGGAAAGAAGATTTCATCATCAACTGTGTAAGTGTGTCGAATTGGATCGAGTTTAACTCGATAGTGTTGAATTTTGGCATCGTCTTTGATCGATAAAGTTAAATCTCCAGGATAATGTTCACTTTCTCGAATAAGAAATGTTCCGACGAGTTCATCGAATAATAACTGTTCAGCACGTATTCGTGGGATTTTACCGAAATTCCAACTGTATGATGACGACGATGTTTTCAATTGTGATTGCGGTGATCTATCAATGACAACAACAAAAAACAAAACGTTCAGCGATTTCATTTTCAACAACAACAACAACAAAAAAACTATTTGGTTTCTTACGGCACGCGAACATTTGTTGGTGCCAAAATTTCATCTTCATTCACCATTTATATTCAAATAGATTAGAACTGCAAAATGCGAAGTACGTGCCAAAATCGTCTTAAATGTACTAGCGACCGAATGCGTACAAAAGAGAATAAACAGACAAGAGAGAGAGAGAGTGAGAGTGAGAGAGAAAAGAAAGAGGAAAGCAAGAAAAAAGAGTCCAATGAATGAGCAGAATTGAGCAATGTTTTATTTACATTTGAATCACAAGACGGCAGATGGCGTTATTCACTTGCCAATTCGAAATCTTCAATGCGATTATGTCTTTTTGTTTGCGCATTTACTATCTGAGTTAATGAAATCAATTATTATTATTATTAATAATTTCTTGTTCTGTATTTTGAGACGATAAGTACTACTTGATCTTTTTCGTCAATATTAATATTGTTTTTTTAATGTTTATCGTCAGATCTCGCATTAATCTGATTAAATCAATAATAGTATACGATCACAAATACACGCACACACGCCGATAGAAATGTCAATTGTTACATTTACAAAGATATATGTCATATAACATTCATTCAAGAATAACTTTTCTCTCCATTTCTTTATTCAAAACAATACAAAAAAAAATAGTGAAAAATTATTTGTTAAATTACTATTTTGTCTTTATACTTTTTTCAATCAATTATGACATCACAAATGTTCGACATCAGTCACAACATAAAGATTAGCGTGATGATGATGAGAAAAAAAATGCTTCTATATTCTATCAATGGTATTTTCTGTGAACCAATGGGAAACATTTGACACTATTCATTTATGCATTTGTAACTGTCTAGAATAATCCTCCTCTGTCAGACATTGATCAATTTCTAATGATGGCCACTGTCAGCTGCTATTTGATTGCTCGGTTTAGTCAATTATAGACAGATGCATTGATCAATGAACAATTCTTTTGTTTTATTATCTCAATTTTGACATTCTAGATAATCATACTTCGATTTCTGTACAAAACAAAACCATTTTTATTTTTTTATAATCAACAAATTATGATCTAAAAGTATGTTGAGTGTGTTCAATCGTGTGTGTGTGTGTGTGTGTGTTGATTATTTATTTCTTCGTTCGTTGTAGGAAAAATGTTCAATAACAGTAGTAGTAATAATCGTTCCACTACGGGTGCTGGTAGTGGTTTTGACTTTAGTGTCAATGATGTTTGTGATCGATTGGAAAAAGAATTCAATCATATGCAAGGCGAACGAGCACAATTACGTATCGAATGTGAAAAATTAAACGCTGAAAAACTCGAAATTCAACGACAATATTGTCTCTATTACGAAATGGCCTATCGTTTATCTTATGAAATGCATAAACAAACAGAAATAAGTAAACGTTTAGTTGCATTATTACATCAAATCATTCCGTATTTAACGCCTGAACAACAATCACATGCTTTGCCAGCACTTGAACGAGCCAAACAAGTATCATTAAATGATCTTAATAGAAATGTGATTCAACAACAATTTCACGCACAAGCAACAGCATTGGCTCTTGCTGCTGCATCGAATCCATCGGCACCTGGTGTCGGACTTCCACCATTACCAGGTGGAATTCCTGGTCTACCTGCTGGTCTCGGCAGTGCATCTCATCTACAATTACCCGGTCCATCAGGTCTTCCAGGTGCTGCTGCAGTTGCAGCTGCAGCCGCTGCTGGTCTTCCACCAGGAGTTTTGAATTATACATCCGTATTGAGCAGTTTAGCTTCACAATATGCACCAGGTTTGAAAGACGAAAGTGGCTTGTCGACATTGAAAGACAATGGTTCGTCACCTCGAACCAATAATAATGATTTCTCGTCATCGAGCAAACACAATACGAGTAGTAGTCGATCGTCAACAAATGGAAAATCATCAAAACATCATCGACCATCGAGTAATAGTAGTCATGCACCTAAAACATCGAAACCATCGGCCAATGAAAGCGACGGCGAACGAAGCGAATCCGATCTCGTTATTGACACCAACGTGGGCAATAATAAACAAACAAATGGTGGTGGTGGTAGTAATAATGCAGGCAATGGATTACTCTTACCAAATGGAATTAAATCAGAAAATAATGATAATACCACTGGAACTAATAATGACAATCCATCGGAGACACCACCGATTTCAGCAACAAACGGCAGTGGATCGTCGTCGAAACATCGACGTGATCGTAGTCCAATGTCGGATAAAGATGGTTCACAGAGAAGTAGTGCATCATCATCGGCAATTAAAAAAGAACGAAATACACCGCAACCAAATAAATCAATGACACCAACAGCTGCTGTAAATGTTGTTCCACCGAGTCTTGGTACTCCTCAAATGCCACCTGGCAGTGCTCTAGGTTTACCACCGGGATTAGCTGCACGTTTGCCAACGGGCGCTCCGTTTGGTTTTGGTCCAAGTCCGTTTTCTTCACCTGAAGCATTAGCAGCTGCATTCGGCGCACTTGGTCCACATCACGGAAATCCATTGGGTTCATTCGGTCCATTTGCTCATCCATTTGCACAAGCTGAAGTCGCTCAAGCGATGGCCATGGCTGCTCAACATCAACACGCACAAATGGCACAAGCACAAGCAGTCGCTGCTGCTCAAGCTGCTGCTCAAGCTGCAGCTGTACAACGACAACAACAACAACAACAACATCACCAACAGCAACAACAGCAACAGCAGCAACAACAACAACATGGATTGAATAATCATCATCAATTGTTGAATCAACCCTATTCGTTTTATTCGACAACCGATAGTCAAGGCAATTCAGTGACGACACCTGTAAATATGACGCCCGAGGCAATAACTGGACCGAATATACCGACATCAGCTCGAGAATTGGCAACATTAATACATGGCGAAGTTGTCTGTGCTGTTACCATCAGCGAACCATCGAAACGCATTTATACGGTAAGAAAACAAATTGACTTTCAGTCAACATCAATGTTTGTTTGTTTTTTGTCAACACAGGGTGGCAAAGGTTGTGTCAAAGTTTGGGATCTGAAACAAACGGGCACTATTCGAACGCCATTGTCTTACTTTAAATGTCTCAATGACGATAGTTACATTCGTTTTTGTAAATTACTTTCTGATGATCGAACACTTGTCGTTGGTGGCGAAGCAAATGTCATTTCAATTTGTGATCTATCCGCAGTTACAGGTGGTTCAGCAGGCAACACACGTTCGTCAACACCGAACTCAAATGCATCGTCACCACATTCGAATCATCCGCCAGCAGCAACATCACCGAGAATTAAAGGTGAACTCAAACTCAATGCACCCGCTTGTTATGCACTTGCACTTGGCCCAGCCGACTCCAAACTTTGTTACTGTTGCTGTTCCGATGGTTCAGTTGCTATTTATGATATTCATAATCAATCTTTAGTCAAAACATTCGTTGGACACAGTAAACAAAATCTTTTGTTTTGAGTGAAATCAATTGAAAATTTGTTTTTTTTTTTCGTTTTTTAATTAGCTGATGGAACGTCGTGTATTGATATAGCACCGAATGGTAATACGATATGGACTGGTGGATTGGATAATACAGTCCGTTGTTGGGATCTTCGCAATGATTATGCACCGTTGGAAACGTTTGAATTTGATTCACAGATCTTTACTTTGGGATATTGTCCAACCGAAGATTGGCTTGCTGTTGGAATGGAATCGTCGACAGTTGAGTTACTCAATGTTTCATCGACAACAAGCAATGCATCGAGTCCATCGACGAAGAAAAATCATGATAAATACACATTGAATATACATGAAAGTTGTGTTTTAGCATTGAAATTTGCTCATCAAGGTAAATGGTTCGTCTCTGCTGGTAAAGATAATTATATTCATTGTTGTCGAACACCCAATGGTCAACTCTTATTTCAATCAAAAGAATCATCAAGTGTCCTATGCTGCGACATTTCAGCTGATGATCGATATATTTTGACAGGTTCAGGCGATAAAAAAGCCACTCTCTACGAAGTCACCTATTGATTTCTCATCTCTTTGTATTTCTGTGTGCGTGTGTAATCTCTCTCTTTTCTTCTTCTTCTAAATGTTGTCTGTGAATAGTGATTGTATTCTGTTTTTGTCAAATCAAATCTTCTTCTTCTTTTTTTCTCGTCATTTTCATTCATAATCATGTACATAATGTACAACTAGACAGGTAGTAGAATCGATCTGCGCTATGTATGTTTCTATTTTACAAACAGACACATAGATATACATGTTCCTTTTGTTGTGTTCGTTCTCATCATCTTTATTTGTTCAATGTTTCTTTTACTACAGCAAACATTCGTCATTATTGTCATTGTCGTATTTTTTCTTTCTTCTTTCCATATATTCACTTATGTGTTTGTCAATGAATTGAATCGTCGAGGATGATGAACAAAAAAAAAATATATAAAAAAACATGAATTTTTTTCAAAATAATCATCAGTATTAATTGCAAGGACGACGAGAGAGAGAGAAAGAGAGAGGATTTCTTAGAAATTCGATATGTTTATTCTTGTTCTTTTTTTGTACACATATTCGAGAAACCATTTCGAAAAGAAAAGAACAGACGAATTTGAAGTGATACTTGTTCTTTTTACAATCTCATATTAATCACTAAGAATTTGATTTCTTTTCGGGCAATTAAACAAATCCTTGATCGAGAAGTATGCATTCGATTTTTAAAAAATATCGAATAAAATCATAACCCGATGATTTGACAGTACGATTTTTTTTTCTTTTCGAAAAAAATAACCTGTCAAAAATTCATTGATTATTATTAGATAAAATACACTCAATGTTTTTTTTGTTCAAACCATCATTTTAATGATTAGATGAAAAACAAAAAGTGACGATGAAGATTGTTTTCGTACTTCTGTCTCGACGTGTTAAAATTTCGCTTTTTTTTAATCATAGATTCTATTTACTATAGATCATTTTCAACCAAACAGACGGTAATTAGTTACAAGTGAATAGCTGATCAGTTAAGGGGGTTGTTGTCGTTCGACCTATGGTTCTAATGATGCTTTTTTTTCTTTTTCTTTTTTTTTCTCTATCTTGCCCGATTGATAATTGATCAATTGACAAACGTGCATATATATTCACCTGTATATGTGAGAATATTGCTTCGTAGATAGTTTTTAGTCGATGTAACCTATGTGCTCGTGCATATGGAGGGGAAAAAGAAAGAGAGAGAGTGAAAAAACGAAAAATGGTGGGTGAGAGAGAGAGAGAGAGAGCGAAAAAAAGTATAGATTATGCACGTAAACGACGATCGAATCGACAGCAAACAAGGTTGTGGTTTGTTCTTCTTCTTTTCCTATGCATCAGTAAGCGTCTTGCATGAAAGTTCAATGAGCGTAAACATATTTGCATCAAATAGAGCAAAAAAAAGACAGAAAGAGAGAGAGAGAGAGTGTGTGAGAGAGAAGGGTAGGAAAGAAAGCAAGAAGAGACTAGTTAAGTAATGGTGATATGTACAGTGGTTACTTTTCTGTGCTGTATAACTCATAAACATATAGAGAAAGGGTTGTGAGGTAAAGAAAGATTGAGTCAAAATAAATAAGACAGCAGACACAGGCACAACAATGATACATTTCGTTCGAGATAATCTTTAACTGTTTTCACAAGATATGTAAGTCATATTCTATTATTTCAAATCAGACAACAGTTTCTTATCTAAAATGTTTGATTTTCACTGATGATGAAACTTTGAAATGCTAATTAAACTGAAATCTACTTTTGTTGATTATGTTTTATAGGATTCTCTAATAGCCGGCGTGCATGACTGCTTACATGCACTGCCGGCCGTGTTACGGTACTAATATTTCAATTTATTCATCTTCATTTCTATTCACGGATCCTAATGGTAATCTCATTTCCAGTCAACATAATTGCATTCCTACATCATATCATCATTATCATTATGATCAATCAGTACCTTTGCCTCCCACAACAACATCATTGCCACGACGACGTCGACGATTACAAGATCCCATAACAACTTATGCATCAAATTATTATGCAACTTTACCTCGTCAGATGTCTAAGGAACCTGCACAACAAATATCAATTCCGTCTTTATCACCATCTCGTCGAAATATTCAACAATCGAATTCGAAAGATCTCTACTGTGATCTTTACAATTTACTTGAACAACCATCTTCATCGCCATCACCATCACCACCAATAACATCAAAATTTCGGCAGCGAAGAAAACTGAATTCCACTCAAGATAATGTCGAAAATGTTCATCCGAAATCAAAGACTACCAATAATCGCAGACGTTTTACTCAACAATCTCATTATTCAAACGAGCGAAAACGTCATGATGATAATAAATTATCATCGACAGAACAATACGGTCAATTAACAGAGAAAACAAAGAAAACGAATGATATTATCTATCAACGACGACGACCATCGAACAAAGGATTTTTTCGACGAATAGTGTGCAATTATTTTTGTGTGCCCTCGACGATTGCTAATAACGGGTATTCAAGTTAAGAAATCTGTTTTATTATTATGAATAAAGAAAATAACACACTCATTACGATAAACGATTTTATCTGTAATCAATACTTATCTTTCGTCAGATCAAAGAAGAAGAAGATGAAAACAGTTCACACGATTATTATATTATTATCATCTATTAGGATAAAAGCTGACAACAACAACAACAACAACAACTGAAAAAGAAATCCAGACTAAATTTGGTTTATTTACACTTGACGTTTTGGACTTTATGTTTGATTGATTGAAATAAATATGTGAAGAATATTCACGAGATTAATTTATTATTTTTTTGCATAAAGGTGAAAAAGAAAACGTTGAGAGGAGGTATTACATTTGATGTATTGAAGAGAAAAAAATGAACGGCTGGATTAAGAATATGAAAAAAAGAAATTTTCGTTTCGAATGTTTAAACAATCTGATCAACTGTACGAGTACGAGCACAGAAAATATATAAAGCTAAGCCTAAATACAATTATTTTTAGTATTTATTTCAAAAGAAAAACTAAAACTTACCGATAATAGGAAAGAACAGAATCAATAAAATCCAAATCAATTTCGAGCACATGCCACGACCACTCGATGTAAGTAGTTCGAAAATAGCAATAACATCAAGTATTAAAATGATCTACATAGATGTTATACAGAAAATCATTTCTCATTCATCGACAATTGTAGACTTACTAATGCTAAGATTCCGCCAATACTTGAACCAATGATAACTCCACTATCTTCTCCATGAACATTTGAGATTAATGTCATTAGCAATACGACCATTGTACAGACATTAGTTGAGGACATTTTAGAAATAATTATGTAAATCTATAAAAACAAATCTTAGTCATTCATAAATTACTTTGAGTCATCTATGAGAATGATAATAAGAAATAGAGACATTTTTCAAGTAGGGAAACCATCATAAGACACAAAATAAAATAAAATAAATGAGTCAACGATTCTGACTCAGAACTGATTGCTGACGATTTTAAACGCAAGATGGCGGGACATCAAACATAAAAAAGAGGGTGACAGTGAATTACCTACATATCATATTATCGGTTGTCCTTTACAATATTTAAACAATACAAATTCTTTTTTCTTTTATCAATCTCAACAATAAACGTGTTATTTCAAACATTTGCAACTAATATCTAATTACTTCGTATATTTTATATTAATATTATGAAAAACAATTAATCGAAATATCAAATGTTTAGGACAATGTTCCGTTAAAACCACATAAATGAAGACTGAATGTTTTGATTACTGGAGTATCAACTGATTGTGTAATGTTTAATCGAGCAGCAGTGATTAAAAGTGGTCCTGCTTTCCATAAATCGATTTTCTTATTTCCAACACTTGTACCTTGAGCAACTGTAATCCATTGAGTTGGATCTGTTGAATTTGCTAGTTGAACATCAACAATATACGATCGAATAACTTGACCTTTTGTTTGATCTTCTTGAATAACTGATCGATCAACAGTCACTGGTGTTGAATTGAATGATTGAATATGTAGAGTTGAATCATCGAATGTCAAACGTTGAGTTGGAGTAACTGAAGTTCCATAACATGATCGAATGAAATCACCTAATTGTTTATATCGAGTAGCATAAGCAGATGGAATGAGACCTGTTCGATCAGGTGTTAAATCTAACATGAGAAGACAATTTCGACCAACTGTTTGATGATAAACTTGAATCATTTCAGAAAGTGGACGAAGCTCTGCTTGAGCACCCTACAAATATAAAATGACTTCTTGATTTGTAAGTGACGAGAGTGAACGTATGTATACCCAAAACCATCGATCATGAGTTTGAAGAGTAGTATCACATTCGGCAGGATTGAAAACAGGACTATTTGGATCACCACCTCCATCAGCTGTTCCAGTTGACCAATTTGGATCAGGTGCAACACCCATTTCAGTGCCAATCCATCGAGCAGGATTCTTCGATACACCATATCCATTAAAGGCAACTGCTTGTGGTTGAAGTTGATCTAACAATGCAGTTATCGGGTCTTTCAATGAAGCTGTATATCCTCCATCAAACCAAATTTCATCTAACGAACCATATCTTGTCCAGACTTCTCTCAATTGTTGTAACACAATATTATCATATGTCTGCTGTGTGATACTCAATTGACCTGGTCCCAATGTGTCATTTATCACCTATTTCGAATGAATAAGAATTTATAGAGCGAGAGAGAAAGAAAAAAAGGAACGCACCAGACCACGGCCAACATTGAGCCAAGTATTCGTAGCTACTGTATAGTAAAAACCAGTTCTGATTTTTCTCTGTTCACAACTGTTAACGAATTCTCCCAAAACGTCTCGTCCTTTCATCGGTGAATAATCAATCGAATAATTATATGGAATGAGTTCACCAGACGGATGTAGTGGAAATGAAACATTTGTTGGTGCCATATGAAATCCACAGGCATGCTATTCAACATCAATACATTTTATTTGCCTGAACAATTCAACGTAAATGACTTACTTTAGCAACAAGTACAGCATAAACAGCACCGAAATCAACCATAGTTTGTGCCCAATTATCTGTATTTAGTAGGTGTGGTTGAAATAGTGATTCACTTGGAACCATATGTCCTTCACAACCATCGGATTGAATAAAAGTTGCTAAATTAAAATGAATTAGAACACCTAATTCTTGAGCTTGCCATTGAAGTTGTTCAGGTGCTAGAAATTGTCAATGAAATGTTGATATTAAATAGGAGGTTGACCTACTTGGTAAAGCAATGCGAACACCTGTTTTAGGTGAGATACGATACTTTCCAGAGGATGGAGGGAATCGTTGTCGATTTCGACGTAAATTAAATCTGTATGCATGAAGAGTCGACGCAAACAATAGAGTGACGAGCAACACAATTATGAATTTCATTCTTGCTCAAAGAAAAAATTTAAAAATCCAAGTAACAAAACATCTTATTAAATAGTATTTCTCTTATCAAGGTTGCTTATCTTTGAATATCTAACCAAACATCGGTTCTCCCATCACAAAAAAAAATGAAGACTAAAAAAAGAATTATTTGAATAG